>Ga0066851_10000840_pt1 | contig 15305 bp, 15 predicted proteins | sample ETNtaG_7_FD_65493 | JGI IMG/M metagenome (GOLD analysis project Ga0066851, IMG submission 65493) | Marine microbial and viral communities from oxygen minimum zone, Eastern Pacific Ocean - ETNP201406SV65 | ecosystem: Environmental > Aquatic > Marine > Oceanic | place: Pacific Ocean: Eastern... | reverse complement strand
GTTTTCTTTTCAACTGCACCCATCATTGATTTAAGAGTTGCAGGTCCAATTATACCATCTACATCTAATCCGCTTGCTTTCTGAAATGCCATGGCGGCTTTTGCTGTACCACCACCAAAATTACCATCATCACTAGGATATGATTTACCAGATTTTTTTGATGTCCAAGTTGGTGCTAAATGCCCTAGTTGAATAAGCATTTTTTGTGTTTCTTTAACTGCTGGACCTTTGGAGCCTTTACGTTGTGTTTTAAACTTTTCACGTAATATTTTTGATTCAGTTAATAAGTCTGCTATTTTCATGATGTACCTTTTTAGTAATCTATACCTTTTTTAAGAACAAGTCTTTCACCATTTTGACCTGAAACTTGAAATATTTTTGTACCAAGAGCACGTGAACGAAGTAATTCTTGAACTGCACTTTTTTGGGCGGCGTTATCGTTGGGTAATACTTGTTTAATTTTTTGCATGGTTGCTGAGCTTACTTGAAATGCTTTTGCATCTTTGGCACCTTTGCCAAAAATATCGTCGGAAACTTTTTTGCTTTTAATTTGTAATATGTTGCTTTCTGGACCTTTATCTGACGTACCAAATTTGTCTACTGTTCCTGCTTTTTTAGCGGCCGCCAGTTTTGCTTTTTGAGCTTTATTAAGTGCTTTACCGTGGTGTGCTTGTGTCATTGCTTTACGTGTACCTGGGCCAACTAATCCATCAGGCTTTAAACCTAATTTTGATTGCATTGCTTTTACTGCTTTTTCAGTACCTGGACCAAAAGCACCATCTGGATTACCAGTATCAAAACCCATTAAATTCATTGCTTTTTGCATGGCTTTAACGTCAGCACCTCGTGATCCACGTCTTAATGTACGTGTTTTTGCTGGAGCAGGTGGTTCCATAATTGATGCAACTTCATCAGGTGCGGTTCCTGGAATGAAATTACCTTTGTCATCACGTTTTCCTCTATAATGTTGTCCTATTGCACCACCAGTTACATCAGCGGCAATACTACTAATAACTTTTCCTGTCCAATTAGCAAAAGTATTCCACCAACCTTCACCTGAACGACCAGTTGATTGAACTACTTTTTGTCCTGGGGCTTTGGGTTGTTGTTTCCGCCCTCGCATTATTGCTTGGGTTGATGGAAGCTCATACAACTGTGTTTCATGCTCAACAATTACTTCACGTATTAACATAACGTACCTCTATTAAGATTTCGTTACAAGTATTTATTAGAATAAATAATATTGAGGTTATATGGAAATACAAATTGGCCAAGACGACAAAGCTCAAATTATAGACGGTGAGTTTGATAAAGAAACACTTGGCAAGATGCATGAAAATTTACTTATGTCTCAACATTGGGGATGCCATAATCATGCTATGCCAAACAATGGCACTAGATTTTTTGCAATGAATTTTAATAGCAATTCACAATCTGGTAGAAAAGGGCGATTAGATGCCAATGATTATGACAATAAAAGAGAGGAATGGTTACCATATACACCACAAATAGTTAAAGACATACATAAACGTGTAAAAGAAAAGTTTTTAACTGAAGAATATGTGCTTGAAGATTGTCATGCTAACTTGCAAACTATAATGCAAGATGGCCCACGCCATTTAGATGTTCATGCAAAGTCATCTATAATTATTATGACAAATCCAGTATGGCACGACGGATATGGTGGTGAAACTGAGTTTTTAGATACTGATGGTAACATACATTTAGTTGATTTTGTGCCTGGAAGAATTGTCGCATTTAACGGTCAAATTCCACATAGGGCATTGGCACCAAGAGTTGCAGGTATATTTAGAATAACATTAAATTTTCAATCTGGAGTAAAGAATGCCTAGAATTAGTTTGTGGAGACCAAATAAAACAAACGATTTTAAATTTTTCGATCGAGCCGCACAAGAGCAATTTGAGATGGGCGGTACTGGAGTATTTGTTCACAAATACATTGGTCCAGAAACAACTGACGGTGAAGCAGATGGCGAGCTCACTATTCAAGATGTTCTTTTCCAAGAAAACAGAACTAGAAAATACACTGATGAAGTATATGAACTAAGAGGATCATATCAGGTACAAGATTCTGACTTTGATCTTACTCAGTTTGGTATATTTTTAACTGGTGATACTCTTTTTATTACATTCCATTTATCAACTATGGTTGATCTTATGGAACGTAAATTAATGACAGGTGATGTATTAGAATTACCACACTTAATTGAGGATTATGGATTAGATGCAGATGCTGATCCAATTAAAAAGTTTTATGTAGTGCAAGAAGGAAACAGACCAGCAGAGGGATTTAGTCCAACTTGGTATCCTCATTTATGGCGTGTAAAATGCACACCACTAACAGATTCACAAGAATACAAAGACATATTTGAAAAAGAAGATGGTGCAGTTAGTGTTAGAGAAACTTTAGATGCGATTGCTGAAGCAAATGTATTAGATGCAAGAGAAGATAACCCAACTGGCAAACGATACACAGGGCATTTGGAATATACTGGTATGGCACATGGTCCAGTAGACTCTACATATACACAAAAAATTCATTCAATGACAACATTTCCTTTAAATGCTGGTGAGGGAACAAGAGTTATACGGACTGACATGCATCCACAGACATTATATGAAAAACAAGGAAATGTGTGGGTACCAATTGAAGCAAATGCGCCTACGCCAAGTCCAGAAAGTGAAATGTTTACTGCATCAGATTATATTAACGACAATAGTACTATTACTAATAACGACGGCACTACGTTTGAAACTGTCCAAGGACTTAGTAATGTTATAAAACCTAAAACGGATGTATAATGGATTATTGGTACGACGCACAACTGCGAAAGTTTATAAAACAATTTATGGCTATTTTTAGTACTTTTAGTGTTAAAATATCTGAAGATGCAGCCACACAAGTAATACGAAAACTTCCTACAGTATACGGTGGTTCATCACGAATGGTACAAAGTATTATTCGTAACAATTCCGAAAATATGGCAAATACTGTTCCAATGATGTCATGTTATGTCCAAGATTTACAACCAAATTCAGAATACAGGTTAAATCCACATGGATCTGATACTGTATATGCAATAGAAAAAGAATTTGATGAGGATACGCAAACATATACAGACGAACCTGGTAATAGGTATGCAATTAAAAGGTTAATGCCAGTTCCATATCTGCTTACAATGAATTTGGACATTGCAACAAGCAACACCGAACAAAAATTGATGATACTTGAACAAATTTTAGTATTATTCAATCCTTCTATTAATCTGCTTAGTAATGATAACATATTTGATTGGGCATCACTATCGTATGTAGAATTAACTGGTATAAGTTGGTCATCAAATGCCATTCCAGTTGGAACAGAAGAAAATATAGATATTTCTACATTAACTTATACAATGCCTATATACTTAGGTGCACCAAGTAAAGTTAGCCATCAGAAACTTATTCATACTATTATTGCAAGTATTGCGGCGGCCGCAGATGGTTCAGAAATAGCGGAATTTGTAGCAAATCAAACAACGCCAAGTTATCCTGCTGGAACAACTGTTATAACTGGTAAACACATGCAAATAACTTATGAAAATGGTAGAGTTACTTTAAAAGATTCAGTTAGCCTTGGTGGAGCAACTTTAACATGGCTAGAAGTATTAAAACAATATGGAAAATTTACTAGCGGTGCAAGTCAACTTAGATTAAGAGTAGGTGATGATCCACTTAACGACTCTGCAGATATAATTGGACTTTTAACAGATACTGGCGACGTAAATTCGTTAGCATTTGCGGCTGATGCAGATAGTTTACCATCAAACAGTCAAGGTTCAGTAGACATGTATATTGATCCAAGTGTAAATTATCCAGGTGATGGAACATTACCAGCCAGTGTAAGTGGACAAAAATATCTTGTATCTGCTGGAGTAACTAACGACTCAAATTGGGGCGGGTTAACATGTAGTACAAATGATATTATTGCATTTACAACATCCTGGGCAGTTAGTTTTGATGCAAGTGCAACAACATCTGGTGTTGAAACTGTTTACAATAGTGCAAGCACCCAACAATTATCATTCAATGGAACAACTCAAGCATGGGCGATTACCGGTCAAGGAACATACAGTGATGGCTTCTGGAGAATCTACTTATAAAGAAGCACTAGGTGCAATGATCGTGTCAGCAAAGACTCGTAGAATGTTATTACAACTACGTTCACGACATAAAGTCTGGGGATTTTTTGGCGGAAAGAAAAAAAGAAACGAAACAAATAAAGAAGCCCTTGAACGTGAAATTATGGAAGAGACTGGTATTGATGCCGCTGAGCATAAGATCGTTCCAATAAACTGCTACACAATAGAAGAAAAAGACTTCAAATATCACAGTTTTGCAATTATCGTTGATGAGGAATTTACGCCTAAATTAAACGGGGAAAGTGCAGGGTATTGCTGGGTTAAAATTGATGCATACCCTAAGCCACTTCATGTTGGTGCTAAACTTGTTCTTTATGACAAGTTAAACAAACAAAAAATAAAAAGTCTTCTATAACATAATGTATGTTGTTAAGCCACCGGTTGCAACAACTAGTAATGCCCATGCAATCAAATATTTGTAATATTCTATTACATTTGTACCAAAATACATCTTACCTATAATAGTACACTTATGTGCTGGACTTACCAAATATCCAGCAAAATCGACTGCAAAAAACAACGGTAACCATTGTATTCCAAATATACTTGCACTCAATACACAAATTGCCGCAAAACGACTGCTTGATCCTAATGCAAAACTTCCAACAAACCCAAGTAAAGCAACTGCGATAATTGCTTGTGATTGTGTTGCATAACTTTCAATAAATTGCTTCACTTCATCAGTATGTGTTTTAAAATAATTACCAATGACTATTATTAACATAACTGATGCTAGTAATCCCCAGTTAATTTTTTTAATAATGCCTAGTATATCTTTTTCTACTGTAACAATAGTATAGTATACAACAAGAAAACCCATGCATACCATTTTATCAATGCCTGCAATGATTCCTGCAATGCCAAGTAACAATGGCATCAAATATCGTGTTATATAACTTAATTTAACAGGTTCTACATTTTTTGGAACTGTAACAAAATTGTCATCAGCCAAATTGTTAATTACCCAAAAGATATAAGCAAAAGTTACAGCCAACATAGGCCAGATTAATCCAATAAACCCTGGATACGACAATCCTAAAACTGCCATTGGTAAAATAACAGTTTTTTCAAGGGGACTCCAAAAATAATAATGATGAGTACTAACGTAATCTATAATACCCAACTTTTTTCTATTTTTAGTCGAACTTGTTGGTATTGAATCTAATAGTGCCGCACTTACACTAACTCTCCCAGGTACTGGAAGAACTCCTAATGTGCTTGATGTTAAAAACAAAAACAACCTAGAGCTTTTACATTTGTCTAGGAAAAAACTATATACAGGTACAAGTACATTGTGTTTTTTAAGTAGTCCGGCAATAATCAATATAAAGAAAAGATATATGACGTACTCTTGATTACGGAATACTACATCAATTGATGACAATAAGTAATCCATATAGTGAAGTGGCGGAACATCATTTAATAGAGATGATCTAACCATTACACCTCACTATCAAATGTAAAAAAGTCTGCTAAGACTGTTATATCTGACGGTGTAATGCCTGTTTTAATTGACTCCGGAAATGGTATTTTACCAACACCATCAAGTTCAAATTCTATGTTTTGTAATTCAACATACTCATCATTGAACTCTTTTTGTTTTTCATCTGGAATGTTATAATTACCTTCTGCATCTGGTGAACTATATTTGTCCAGCAATGTTTTTTTAACTTCCATATACGTATTCATTCTTTCAGTTAAGCCTTTAGCAATACCACTAATTTTATATGCTTCTGCTATTGACAACTGTTCTGAATTAAGTACTTTATTAAGTACATCAAAATATCCCTTATTTTCATAGATAAGGTTTCTTAATTTAATATTTCGCATAACTTCCTATTTTTTTCTTTGTAATACAGTTATATAGATACCATTCCACCATTGAGAATAGTCTTCAATTTCGTTTAGTATCATTTTATGGTATACAATATCAAATCCTGATTCATGTATACCTTCATTAGCACCATGAATAACACCTTCATGATTTGCGTCATCAAAAATGACAATGCATTTATCAGCCAATGAATTGGCATAATAAACAAATGCTTTCTTAGTTATTTCTTGTTCATGTGGGCCATCGTAAAAGAATAAGTCAACATCTTTAATTGCTTCAATGTTTGAATCAAACAAATCACAATCAAAAAGAGTAATATCGTTGTCACCTTTAACTTCTTTAATATTTGCTATAAAGGCATCTTTATCATTTGCCGGAAATTCCATATCAAGATCATCTCTTGCTGGAAAAATTTCTTGTTGTTGCCAACTATCAACACATGTAATTTTTATGTTATTATTTAATAATGCGGCCGTTGCTGTTGCTCCAATATAAGACCCGATTTCCAAATAATGATTAGACTTGTTAGCCAGTTCGTTTATTATACTTAAAACTCGTGGTGATGTCAAGCCTTGAACATTAACCTCAATTGGTTTATTTACAGAATCAACTAATGTGCTTGTAACTAATTGGATTGTTTCATCTAACTTATCATTTGGATTTTTTGCTTCCCATACTTTATCACAATATCCACAATCCCAACATTCAAATTTACATGTCTTAATTTTATTACGCCAAACATTTATAGGAACATCAGTAAAATTTTTGTCTTCTATAAAATTTTCAAACGTATTTGTTAAAAATTCCTGTCCTTCAGCATATCGTTTAATAACATCTAAACTATGCCAAAGTTTATACTCGCTTTCACGACCATGCATTTTAAATACATCAACATATTCTAATAACTCGTCCCAATCTTCTTTCCATGGTGGAATGTCTGCTGATTTAAATTGTATAGACAAATCATCATAATCCCATTTAGGACATGATACTCTAGATATAGGATCGTTAAAATACTGTGGTAATATTTTTAAATCTTCCCACCCTCGACCATTATTAAACTCATAATGTTCAGCCATCATTGGGCAGTTACCTAAACATCCTTCATTTGCTAACAATGATAACTTAACACCGGCATGTTCTTTAGCACGTTTCATTTCTTTTAACTTGTCATGATCTCGCATTAGATCACGATCTAAATTAACATAGTTAAATCCGGCTTCACCTAAAGCAACTACTTCTGCTGGTTTAGTTACATCTCGTAATATTGTGTTCTTAATTTCTAATTCAGGAAATGTAGATTGTATTTGTTTTGTTGCAACCCAATGAGTATGTGGAATAGTAATACTTGATATAATATTTTTATCATAAACTTGAGCAAATTTTTCAATAAACAAATCTAAATTTGGTTGAGTTGGTCGTACTAATGTATTATTGAAAGTTGCTGAAAGTTTTACACCGGTTTGTTCGACAACATAAGATGCTTGGTCAAACATAAATTGCGGTGCTTCTTTATCAGTAAATATATCGCCCATTGCGTCTTGTATAAACGGCGGAATACGACATGTAAAATAAATGTCGTATATATAATCTGCATGATCTTTTACAAATGCAGTATACTTATAAAATGACTCTTCCGTTAACTTTGGATTTAACGGAATGCTAAATATCTTTTTCATAATAAAACTCTGTTAGATAATCGTAATGATTTGGAAAAATATCAAGTTCTGTATCTGTTCTATTTTTATACATATCCCAAACCATCTTACCATATTTTGTTATAGAATCTGATTCTTTTTTGTGACCTGTAAATTTATCATATACACCAAATGCATAAAATAATTCAAACCAATGGCCACTATGAAACATTGTGTATAAAGGTGCTTCCCATAAATTCTTTGGAGGATTAGGGACAAATTTATCTACAATGTGTTGAACACTTATTGGTATCGGTATTTCATGTACCGCTTTCCAAAAAGGTGTATCATTTTTTGTTGCAAAATGATAATGACAAAATATAAAATCAACTATTTCTCTTACCAATGATTTATATCCATCACTAAGCATTTCTGCCGTATCATCATTATATTCACCTTTTGAATCATATAATGATGCTGTTAATTTCTGGATTGCTTTTGTTGTAAATGTAATGCCAGTTGCCTCTAATGGTTCAGCAAATGCCGCTGCCAATCCAACTGCATAAACATTTTTAAATGCAATTTTATCATGTAAACCAGTTTTCATTTTAATGTGGTTTGCTGGTGCATCCCATTCATTAATATTATTTCTTAATGCTTCTTCTGCATCTTCTGGTGTTATAAACTTATCACAATAAACATATCCATTTCCTATTTTAGAATAAGTTGGTATAGTCCATTGCCATCCTGCATCCATTGCAATTGATTTAGTATAAGGATGCATTTCATCTTGTTTATTCTGATATTGTTTTGGAATAGCAACTGCCCTATTACAAAGTAAAATATCATCTATAGGCATAAACTTAACACCTAATGCTTTTTCTAAAAGTAATGATTCAAATCCACTACAATCTATATATAAATCAGCAGTCAGTATACCATTATTTTCTGTTTGTAAACCAGAAACACCATCTTCATTTGTTAATACGTCTGTAATTAAATCATCATAATATGTTATGTCATTTATACAATGATCTTTAAGTGTATCTATTACTTCAATTGCATTAAAATGAACTGCATCTGTTGTAAGAAACGTATAACCAGATGAATAATCTAAACGTAAATCATTACATTTGGGTGACTTGTTTGCTTTAGCAAGTCTATATGATGGTAACCAATCAATAAAATCGTCTTTAGAAATGCCTTCACTTAAAATGTAATCATGCATCATTACTTCAGGACCAAGTACATTCATTTCTGGTGTATCATTATCAACAAATGCATTTGTATCACTCCAACCAATAAACTCAACACCTAGTTTGTATGTTGCATTGGATGCTTTCATCCAATCTTTTCTTTCCAAACCACATTCGGTAAAAAATTGAGTAGTGAAAGGTTGGGTGCCTTCCCCAACACCTATTATTCCTTTTTTGGTTGATTCTATTAATGTAACTTTAATTGGGAGGTTATGAGTTAAATGTGCGGCAACACACCAACCTGATGACCCACCGCCTACGATACAAATTGATTTTATTTCCATTAAACTTAATCTAATTTTGGCCGGCTCGCGTCATATAATTGACTATCTTCATTTTGCCATTCTTCTAATTCAGGTGTTGGCGGGCCTGCTTTATGGTTAACTCGTGCTTCTAAAGATTGATTCTCAAGTGAATCTATTTTTTTGTCTATTTCATCTTTTTCTGCTTTTAGTTGATCTAAATCGTGTGCTTGTCGCTCACTATACACTCTAGACCATTTTGGCGGGTCTAATGGACAAGCCACAACATTTTGCCATGTTTTAATTCGCATAAAACATCCACAAATTTGACATCGTTTTGCTTTGTCAAGATATTCACATCCTGTACAAATTTTCCAGCGACGTTCTCTTTCTTCATTGTTTACTAAGGCACCAAAAAATGTTGTTTTTTGCACGGTTTCTTCTTGGCCTTCGTACCACTCAATGCGTTCACCCAAATGTTTATTTTCTAATTCATCTCGTTCAGACAAATGTTTCTCAGTTAATTCCCATCGGGTCAACTTTTTTGTTGGCTTCGTTAGGTCGAATGGATTCTTCATTTTCCTTTATTGTTGGTATGTCACTATGTCTTGAAACTGACGGATTTGATGCAACTTTAAATGGGTGTTGCATAGATATTTGCCCACCCGGTTTTGCTACTGTTGGGTTTGCAGTATGAACCTCATCTAAATTTGCATCAGCCATTGCAAGCATTTTTGCTTTTGCTTCAGCAAGTTCATCATTGTCTACGTGCTGTCGTAAATCAGCAAGATACTTAGGATCAACACCTTCCATTGTTCCTAATTTAAGATTTTCTTCAATTCCCATCATTGCTTCACTAAGTTGGCCGGCATAATCAATAGTTATTTGCAATACTCGTGATTGATCTTCAACTGGCATTTGTGTAATTGCTTCCATGTTACCAACACCAACTCTACCATACGCCATCATATCCATTGCCGCCTGTTTACCCATACGTACTTGCCAGTATTCTATTTCTTTCTGATCTGCATTATCATCAATTTGATATAATTCTTCTTTAGTATCAATAAGATTTCTTAATTCATTGGTAAAAATTTCCATTTCCTGAGCGGCTTGTTTGTTTTGGCGTCTGTTGTACCACATATCATATTCACGTCTTTTTATTTCAGAATCATGAATTTTTCGTTGTCCAGGTCGCATGTGCGGATCTTGTTCAATATCTTCTTTGAGCAAGTCAATTTCACCTTCAAGTTTTAACTGGTCCCAGTTTGCAGTTTGTAACGCCTTATGACGTGTCTGTATTTCTAGTTTTATTTGATGGCATTTCCGCCAATGAGTTAATTGGGTTTCTATAACAAAGTTTTTTAATTGATATCCAGGGTAATGTTGTGGTTCATTAATTGCCCATTCAATAATCTCATCTGTTGTTAGATCATGTTGATTATCATATTTGCTATAAACATAAGTCTTTTTATGTGGGTCATGTGGATTATTTTCAGATAGATCATCTTCTTGAATATTAAATGATTGAGATCCAAATTTACCTATGTGTTCTTCTCGTTGATCCCAATATCTATGATATTCTGGAGCGGCATCTGGTTGATTCCAATCTGTTGTCTTTGTATAATCCATATCAGATCCTGGCTCGCCCTGTCTTAAATCACCAACCCGTTCATCCATTGACCATCCTTGCCTAGGTTTGGCTTTTTCATAGCCCGGATATTCTTGTCTTTGTTGTGTATTAATATTTGGTGGGAACCGTTTGTCAGTTGGAGGATATTCATTTGGATGGTACGCCCCGGTATTTGTGCGAGCTACGCCTTCTCTGACGGCTCCGAATTCTTCAGTTCCAAATGTTCCGCTTTTAAATGCGGACTTATCAGAAGATTCTGAGTTCTCCTCAGGGTTCTGTTGAGTAGATTCTTTTGTCATAGTTTTATCTTTAAAATAATAATATTTTATATAAGGTTTATATGATTATAACTTATTCAAAACTTTTTGTCAAATCAATAGGTGGATCGACAATGGTTATAAATCTGTTTGGTGCTGGATTTCTAGCCGCATCACCCGCTCGTGACAACCCATAGGATTGGGCCACTAGTTGTGGCATTTGAACACCAAAATAATCTTCATTAAACTTGGCTATTTTATGCATTGTATCACATGCTTTTAATTCTTGCATGTACTTTGCTTGACGTCCAAGTATACCGCCAACTTTTTCTTTATATGCAGTATCTTTGGCAATAACTTTACCTGCTAATTCTGCAACACTTATTCCCCTGTTCTCCGCTATTGTAGATAACATTGGAGTTGAAGCATTACTGTCTGCTTCGTGTGCTCTTGCTTCGTCTAGTTGAGTTGCAAATGTGCTTGCCTCAAGTTCTGGTCTAGCACAACCTGTACCATGAAATTGATCATGGAATACATCTTCAATATTTGCTGCAATGGCTTCTTTTTCCAAATAAATTGCGGCCGCTTTTTCATCATCTTCTAAAGGAACTTTTCTAACAACAATGTCATGATACTCACCATCACCGGCGCTATCTTTCTGGCCTTGGTTTCTAGAATCAGTTTCAAACATATCTGCTGTTTGAACTTTATCTTTATAAACCTCCTCACCAGTTTCTACGTCTATATAAACTTTCTTTTCAAATTTACCAATATAAAAGTGTCCTTTTTTTACTTTTTCTTCATCTAACACTCTTATGTTACCTTTAAGAAAGTTTGAGGTCTCATTCTGAACTCTGGCTATCGCCCGACCGTGTACAGTACACAAGACTTCAAGTGGTAATCCTGTAAAATAACCTGCTTCTTTATAAAGTATATACATTCTTTTTGTTCCTTAACAAATGTTTTCTCAATCTTCTCTCGAAAGACAATGTCCTGACGACCGTCCCGGAGTTCCTTTTGGTTGCATTGTACCACCACCGGCCACATGTGAATCAGTGAAAAAATATGATTTCCAAGATGTATTTTCTTGACAACTTGAACCACAATCACCTAAAGCATACCCATGATATTGACCAGTTTGATAATTTGTTTCACCTGAATTATGCGATTTAAAACTACCAGTTGTTGCGTTTGTTTCAGTAGTAATATTATATTTGTATGTATTTCCAGATGTTGTACTGTTATTATTGTTCTCTACATAAAAATAACCCATTTTTGTTGCCAAACCTTTATCATGTGTGTTGCCACCAACCATGTTTGGAAAACTTCCCCATGAGTTTGTAGAATATGTTAATTTTTCACTACCTCTAGATCTATAACCCTTAATGTCATCACCCCACTCGTTTACATTTTGGTGATTGTCTGAGTTATGACCGTTTGCTAAATGTGTAAATGAATCTGAAGAATAGTTATGATAATCAACTGAATCGCCTGACCCACCATATACATAACCTCTTACATCATCCCATAAAAATGTACCACAATCATCACGTGAGTTACTCATTACATCACCCCATGAATCTGATGTATGTGTATACATATAGTATCTTACTACGTGACTTGTTTGTCCTGGAAAACTGTTAGAAGTTGCATACATGTAACCTTTAACTGCACTCCAATTTCCACAACAATAAGCGCCTGCTCGTTCCATACTTGGAACAACCCAAGTTGTATCTGTTGAATGGTCTGTTTCGTTTACATTTGCCCATGGTACTGAACTTCTATAACCTGCACACACAAAACCACGTGTGTAAATTCTTTTATAGAAAAACGGTTGTAAATTAGCACTCACGTCACTGTATTGCCCAAAGGGACCAGTCCATGCATATACGTTTGCACTATCGTCAACGACTGTTTGGTTCCCTACTTTATAAGCCATGTTATCCTACCTTCAGTAATTCTTGTTACTCTATATTTATTTATTAAATGCCAAATCGGCCTCTGTAATGTTGGTAAATTCCATCAACTTGACTTGGCTGAATTATATCATCATAAACCATCATAAAGGAAAATTTCCAATCTGATTGTTCTGAGTTGCCACTAAAATATTTACCAATTCCAATTCCCTGTGGTCCACAGGTGCCACCACTACTATTATTTGCAAGTCGATCAATTCCAGCACCTGGTGTAGCATTACTTACATAAAAGTCGTATTGTTCCATATCTGATGTTGTTGACACGTTACCTGTACCAACATAAATTCTCCAATTGGTATCATTTGGAGTATCATTATAAACCCATCCACCTGGATGATACCGTCTTGCACCGCTACTGTGATGACACATTAACCAATCGCCATTGGAACTATTAACTGAACTAAGTGTTCGTCCTCGGCTACCACCATTATAACCTACTCCAGCAACAACTGAATAACGCTGGTTTCCTGAGTTTTCTTCTTCGTGATAGTTGAAGTTAATATCATTTTCTCTTAATGTACTTCCTGAACCAGGATCTGTTGTTGCTCCCGGTCCCATACCAACTTTTATATAACTACTTGTACCACCAGTTATATGTCCACCATTGGCTGCATTATGTGTTCCACCACTAACATATCCGTGGCGATTAAATCCACTTAGATCTGTAAGTTTTGTTCCACTTCCGGGCCAACTTGCTGGATCAGCGGCATCCCACCATAATAAACACTTAGTTTGGAATATATAATTATGTAATTTGACTAATGGCGTATCGCCACCACCTGGGTAACTTCCTGACGTTTTGCCTGTCCATACTATGGATGTAAAACGCCCGCCATCATCACACCAAGTTCTGTTTCCACTCTTAAAACTCATTCTGCGACACCTCTATATTAATGATTGTGGCTTTCTAATTTTGCACTTAACTCTTTTATTGCTTCAACTAATAACGGAACAACTCTTTCATAACGTATTGTTAAATAGTTTTCACCACTTTTTGAGCCGCCGTCACCGTCCATATCAAATGGTGCGGTACAAACAGCATGGGGGAGAATTTTTTCTAACTCTTGAGCACTCAACCCAACGTCTGATTTGCGAGTTGGTTCAAAACCTATTTCTGGATTTGCACCAACATTATCATAATTAAAGCCACGTAGGCTGTTAACTTTGTCTAATGCACTTTCAATTGGGTTAATGTTAGTTTTAAGTCGTTCATCTGAATAGTTTGAAACAACATCACCAGTACTTACATTATTGCCACTAACATGAAATGCTTCTGATGGAGAAACATTAACACCAACTCGGTCGTTTGCTGCATCTACCACTAATGTATCAGTATCAACTGTCAATCCACCGGTTGCTACAATATCCTTATTACATTGGATATTACCAGCATCACCGCCAAATTTTACATTTCCACTAGCATCAATTTCAATCGTGCCTTGAGTTCCAGCATCTGCCTTATTTTTTATTGCTACGGCATTCGTTGTCCCAATATATAGTGGCGAAGTCATTGATGTAGATACATCGATAGTAGCAACATTAGTAAAACCCGATGTTGCTTCTAATGTTCCATTAACTACTGTTCCTTGTAAACTAGCCATTTATTTTTTTCCTTTTAAAATATCAATCTCATCTTTCAATTCTTTGATTGATTCGACAAGATACCCGACGAGTTTAGTATATTGAATACCATCTGGCTTGCCGTCTTTATATGTCACAGCCTGCGGAATATGTTTGTCCACTTGCTCAGCAATTAAGCCAGTTTCATGTCTTCCACTATCTCGTCTATCATAGTTATAACCAACTAATTGTAATACAGTTTCTAATGCACTAGCAATCGGAGTTACATTCATCTTATATACTAACGCTGAACTTTCTGTAAATGTTCCACCAACTGTAAGGTCAGCACTTGTAGTTACCGTAGCCGCCGTTAGTCCTAAAGTTGGTTGGTCTGTTGAAATTGTGTTAGCAGTAATTGTAACATCACCAGCAGTTAATGCGTTGACCTGCAAGTTACCACCACCAGAACCTAACTGAGCTGAAATATATGTTCTAATCGCTCGTTGTGTCGGTACAATTTCATCTGAATTAGCAAGGAATGTGCCGTCTGTACTAAATTCTTTAATAACAGCACTTGCACCACCTAGTCCAATACCACCAAGTGTTAATTCATTCAATCCAGACAAGTTAAATGCTTCAGCATTCAATGTTGCAATACCAGTTGCCTGTTCAACTTCAAACAAGTCACCAACTCTAAAGTTACCA
>Ga0066851_10000836_pt1 | contig 15329 bp, 13 predicted proteins | sample ETNtaG_7_FD_65493 | JGI IMG/M metagenome (GOLD analysis project Ga0066851, IMG submission 65493) | Marine microbial and viral communities from oxygen minimum zone, Eastern Pacific Ocean - ETNP201406SV65 | ecosystem: Environmental > Aquatic > Marine > Oceanic | place: Pacific Ocean: Eastern... | reverse complement strand
ACAGGATTTAATGCCACTGCAACGATAAAGGGATCATTGCTAAAATGAGCATCACTCCATAATAAACGATACTGTCTAAAAGTACCCCAGAAGGAAAATAATAAAATCATACTTCCTATAACGAACCCAATGGATTTGTCGCGATATCTAAATAATGCTGGTGGTTCATTTAAAAATAAAAATGCTCTAATTATTCCTTTCCATAATATCCACATAATTATTGCAAGTCCTAATGTAATCCAAAGCACGGGATATGATTCAAAAGCCATCCTGAATGAAATTGCAGGATTCTCTAAAAGTTTAAATGATGAAAAATCTATTCTTTGGTCTAAGTAACTATAATTACCTAAATCAAATGTATAAAATAAGAGAGCCACAATAGTTACTATCCACAAATATATCTGTGATAATTTTCTCAGTAAAAAATTATTCAAAGGATTTAATATTGGAATTATAAATATAAATGCCAATGGAAGAATAATTATACAAGCTAATCGTAAATCAAAACGAGCACCTACCCAAAATGCTTTTATCAATTCACTGTATGGGCCAGTCATTGTTTTATAAAATGATAAAAGAAACAATATTCGAAAAAAAACAAAAAGTGTTAAAAAACTAAATATTATAGAAAATAAAAACTTGATACGTCGAGATAAATAGAACAAAACTAATTTCCTGCTGGTTTGTTATTTATCAATTTGAATAATGACCTGCAACTCTAAGTTGCAATTGATATGAAATCGATTTTGCTATTTTTAATAACATCTCGTCTTTTGATGGAGAAAATTTATCTTTTCTTTTAATCAAACTTTTGAATTTCTTGTTTAATGCACGTTTATCACCTTCATATGTAGCCCATTCATGAAAAAAATTTTCTTGTCCTCTAAGCGTGCCATTATAAATAATCCTATTATTATTTAAATCTATAATTTGGTAAGATAAAGTCAATTTTGCTCCAGAACTTTTTTTATGATGTTGAACAAGCGCTATCACCGTCCCTTTGATCTCTTTTGTTTTTGTTACTCCTGCTGAATCCACATATTCTTCAGTTTCTAACACAACTTCTTTATCTTGCTTTATATCTTCTTCAATAATTTTTTCTACTGGCCTAAAGGTGGTGACTATTGTTGCACTTAGTATATGATCAGCTCCAGATAATTTTCCAATTTCCATATAGTTGTTTTCTGTGATCCCACTTTGCACTAAGGCTTGTTCATTAAGGATTGTTTCTAATTGATCACGATTTATTATACGCAAAAATTCTTTTGAAGCATTTGATTGTTTCATCATCATCTGATCTCTTATATAGCTCGTAATATTTCTATTACCATCAAATGGACGGATTAAAAGCGTAAACGTTGCAGCTTCTCTTGATTCTTCATATAATTTTTGTGCATTCATATAGCCAGGTATATATCTTAGAGCTAATTTGAAATTAATAGCTGCTTCCTTTTGATTTTTCTTAGATGACTCTTTACTTAAATCAAGTGCTTTCATATAGTGATAGTCAGCAGCTAAAGGCTTTGCTTCATTTAATTGTATTGTATAATCTTGAATGGGCAAATCAAGTTCGTAGGCTATATTTAGCTTCAAGATCGGTTTAAGTTTTCTGATTTCATTTGATAACTGATTTAATGCCTCATATTGATGCACCAATTCAGGCCATTTCGATTTACTCATTTTTGCTTTAAGAGTATTAACAATCGTAGAATGATCATTAACAGCGATTGGATAAGCCAATTCAAGTAAAGCAAGTGCTTTATCATTAGCAGGTTTTTTCTGTAACGATTTGGAAACATAAAACACAGCCTCATCATGATTACCATTATTAAAATATTTTTTTGCTGTTGAATATTCTTTATAGCCAGGTATAAAGATTGCACATCCAGAAAACCAAACGGCATATATAATGAAAATAATATATATTTTTCTACTTACGCTCATTAGATTGAGAGAGCGAAGGGAATCGAACCCTCGTCTCCAGCTTGGGAAGCTGGGGTAATAGCCATTATACAACGCTCGCTTACATATCAAATTTATAATAAAATCATAATGAACATTAAGTCTCAATTCCAAAAAAGGTGAGAATTTTATTTTTACCGAACATCATATTTATCTATTTTTATAATCAGTCGAAATTTTAATACTTATAATCAGTCTTATTATTAAACTATTTTCTGTGGACAGATTGTGGAAAAGTAATAAAATTAAATTTTTTATTGACGAAAAATAATTTTTTTGAACTTTTCTACTTGATGGATTTTTTCATGTTTGATATATTGGGGGTGCCAACCAAGACAATTATCACTTTTTCGATTGTCAGCCTATTTAGACCTCGTTTTTTAATAATATATCCACATACCGAAAAGGAACGTTTTAAATGGCTGAAGCGATTGAACTCAATTTCCCCGCAGGTAAAAAATCTACGGGCGAAATAAAAAATATAGTTGAAGAAACAGTCCGCGAATTAACCAAAGAGGTTAATGAGCAAGATACTTCCAACAAATTAGCCCCCTATGAGATTGAAAATTATTACGATGGAGACACCCTTGGCGCTGATATCTTAAAAAATAAATATCTCGCTCCATGGGAAAGCCATCCATATGAACTTTGGCAACGACAATCAAAAGCTTTAGCGAGTGTCGAGTCAAATAAAAAACTTAGACAAACTTGGGAGAAGAAATTTTATTCTATTCTAGAAGATTTCAAATTCACACCTGGCGGAAGAATAATGCATGGTGCTGGAAGAGATGATATTACCACAACACTAAACAACTGCTATGTCGTCGGCATCGAAAATGATTCAATTGATGCTATTTATAAAACCATCCAAGAAGAAGCTAGAACTTATAAGTTTGGTGGAGGCTGTGGACATGACCTTTCTGTTTTAAGACCTTCTGGCGACGCAATCATAGGTACTGGAGGCGAGTCTTGTGGTCCAGTTGGCTTTATGAATCTTTTTAGTGAGAACACCAATACAATTGCTCAACATGGCCGGCGCGGAGCAAATATGCAAACATTAAGAATTGATCATCCAGATATCGAAAAATTTATTGAGATCAAAACGGGTGATATCAATATGGTTAAATATTCAAATATTTCAGTATTACTTACCGATGAATTTATGGAAGCGGTTGAAAATGATACAGAGTTTGACCTTAAGTGGGAAAAGAAAGTATACAAAACAGTTAAGGCAAAAGACCTCTGGCAAAAAATCATTGATCATGCTCATTCTAGCGCAGAACCCGGGCTATTATTTTGGGATACAATGACAAATTACCATAACGCTGAATACTGTAGCCCATTAGTATCAACTAACCCCTGCGCGGAGCAACCTCTACCTGATGGTGGTTGTTGCAATCTTGGTTCAATCAATTTAGAAAGATTTGTGGATGAAGAAGGAAATTTCCAAGTTGAAGAATTTAAAGATACTGTTCACGTTGCTACTCGTTTTCTAGATAATGTAATTGACTATAATTTAGATCGTCATGCGCTGGAATCTCAAAAACACAATGCCCAAAATGATCGACGAATTGGGCTTGGCATATTGGGCCTAGGAGATATGCTGGTTCGTATGGGTATAAAATATGATAGTGAAGATGCGGTTCAAACTGTAGATCAGGTTATGAAAATCTTTAGGGACACCGCCTACGAAACCAGTAAAAACCTTGCTGAAGAAAAAGGTGTATTCCCTAATTTTGACTGGAAAGGTTTTAGGAAAAGTAAGTTTATTAAAAATTTACCAAAGCATCTAAAAAAGAGTATCAGTGAGACAGGAATCAGAAATTCAACAGTATTAACAGTCCCTCCAACGGGGAGTGGTGCCATTGTTGCAAGAGTTACGTCAGGAATCGAACCAATTTTTGCTACTTCATATAAGAGACGCGTAAAGAAAAATGATGGATTTGGTAGAGAGTTTGACGAGTATAAGGTATATCACCCAATTATTGAAAAATTATTTGGCACCGATGAAGACCTGCCTGATCATGTTGTCACTGCTCATGATATTGATCCATACTTTAGAGTAAAAATGCAAGGTGTTATTCAAAAATATATTGATAGCTCAATATCATCAACGGTAAACCTCAAGGAAAATGTCCAAAAAGAAACCGTTGCTGATATCTATATGACTGCTTACAAAGCTAATCTAAAAGGTATCACAGTCTATAGAGAAGGCTCGAGAGAAGGTATCCTGATTACCGAAGAAACAGAGCAAAAGCAAAATGAGAAAAAGGCAACACCTACACAACGTGAAGAAAAAAGACCGAGGCTTCGACCTAACTCCACATCTGGAATCACACGTCGGATACGAACTGGAGAGGGAACGCTATATATAACTATCAATGAAGATGATAATGGATTATGCGAAGTATTCACAACAATAGGTAAAGCTGGTGGAAACGCTGCCGCTCAATCTGAAGCTATTAGTCGATTGATTTCGCTAGCTCTACGATCTGGTGTGGATCCACTTGCTATAATTAAGCAATTAAAAGGAATTAGCGGACCAAATCCAACCTGGGAAGATGGACGCCTTGTCCTTTCAACGCCAGACGCAATCGGGAAAGCCCTTGATGATTATCTCAACGAAAATTCAGAATCAAAAGATGATCGTAAATCAAAAGCGCAGAATGAAGACTCAAGAAAAACTACAATCACTATGGCTACCTCTGAAGAAGCTACAAAGAATGAAAATAATGTAACTGATTTTACATTCAAAAATATAACAACATGTCCTGACTGCGGAAGTTCTGTTATGCATGAAGGAGGATGTGTTACGTGTCCAGGATGTGGATTTTCCAAATGTGAGTAAAATCCAGTAATATTACTGGTATAGAATAAAAATAATAACTTTATTACTTTCAAAAATTAAAAACCCCGCATTAATGCGGGGTTTTTAATTTTCTAGAAGTTCTTTTTCTTTAAAATCTTGTAATTCATTCAACGAAGAGATATGAGAGTCAGTTAGTGTCTGAGTTTCTATTTCTTGACGATGTATTTCATCTTCAGATACGTGATCTTCTTTTCCAGATTCTTTAATATTATGAAGAACATCTCTACGAACATTCCTAACTGCTACCCTTCCTTCTTCAATTAACTGATGAACATATTTAATTAAATCTTTTCTTCGCTCTTCAGATAGTTGTGGAATTGGGATTAGAACTGAGGTGCCATTATTGCTTGGAGTTAATCCCAAGTTAGAATCCATAATAGCCTTTTCAATTTCTGGGATTAAAGATTTTTCAAATGGTTGTAATGTAATAAGCCGAGGTTCAGGAACAGAAATAGTTGATACTTGATTTAGAGGCATCATCGAGCCATAATATTCGATCTGAATAGAATTAAGTATATCTGGGTTTGCTCTACCTGTCCTAACTTTTGTTAACTCTGTGCGTGCATGTTTAACGGCTTGATCCATCCTGTGAATCGCATCTTTTTTAATTTCTTCAAACATATTTATTCCTTGATCATTGTTCCAATCGATTTGCCAAGAATTATTTTTTTTAAATCACCATTATTGTTGATATTAAAAACTTGAATTGGTAAAGAATTCTCTTTGCATAATGTAATAGCAGTTAAATCCATAACACGAATATTATTATTTAATATTTCTGAGTATTTTATATCATCATATTTAATTGCATCTCCATTTGCAATTGGATCTTTATCATAGACACCATCAACTTTTGTGCCCTTTAAAAGTACTTCTGCCTTAAGTTCTGTTGCTCTGAGTGCAGCAGCAGTATCTGTAGTAAAATAAGGATTTCCAGTACCTCCAGCTACGATTACAACACGATTTTTATCTAAATGGCGTAATGCCCTGCGTCTTATATATGGTTCAGAAATTTGAGAAACTGTTATTGCTGATAGCGTTCTTGTTTCAACTCCGACATTTTCCAATGCATCTTGAAGACTAATGGCATTCATAATCGTTGCAAGCATTCCTAAATAATCACCTGTGACTCGATCCATACCCTTAGTAGCTGCCTCAATTCCACGAAAAATATTTCCAGCACCAATAATTAGCCCAATTTTAACATTTAATTTATGAATAGATTGGATTTCTGATGCAAGACGTGAGGCCATTGCAGGATCAATACCAAATTGCTGATCACCAGCAAGTACCTCGCCACTTAGTTTTAGAAGAATTCGCCTGTACACAGGACCAGGCACGTATGTTACTTAGATTTTTCCATTTGGTTGGATTCGCCTACAGAAAAACGTGAAAATCGATTTATTACAATATTTTCACCTAAAGTTGATACAGCATCGGTGATTAGATCGCTAATTTTTCTATCAGGATCTTTTATGAACTGCTGTTCCAATAAACATGACTCAGCATAAAATTTTTCAAACCGACCTTCTACAATTTTATCAATAATTTCTTTTGGCTTCCCTGACTCTTTTGCTTGATCAGAAAAAATTTCTTTTTCTTTATCCAATAAAGATTGATCAATCTCATCGCGAGTAATTGTTAAAGGATTAGTCGCAGCAATTTGCATGGAAATATTATGTGCTAGATCAGAAAACCCATCTGTCTTAGCTACAAAATCTGTCTCACAATTCAATTCAACCAATACGCCCAAGCGACCTCCATGATGGATATAAGAGAATACCAAACCTTCTTTGGCTACTCTATCACCTTTTTTTTCAGCCTTCGCTATACCCGACTTTCTTAAATAATTTATTGCTTCATCTACATTGCCAGCTGTCTCGACCAAAGCTTTTTTGCAGTCCATCATACCTGCACCTGTTTTTTCTCTGAGCTGCTTTACTATTGATGCATCAATACTCATTTATCTTCAGTAACCTCTTGAGCAGGTTTCTCCTTATTCTCATTTTCAGCTGTAGATTCTTTATCTAATCTTTTAGAAACTTCAATTTTTTCTGATTTCTCTTTATTATCTTTTTTAGCATCAATATTACTATTTGATTGTTCGGTCTTTTTATCTGTTCTTGAATCTAAAATAGTATCGGCTATTGTAGTCATAATTAACTGAATTGTTCTAATTGAATCATCGTTAGCTGGAATAGGAAAATCAATATTGGTAGGATCAGAATTAGAGTCTATTAGTGCAATTATTGGGATTCCTAAACGACTTGCTTCATTCACAGCTGTGGATTCCAATTTTGCATCTACTATAATGACTGCATCTGGCAGCCTCCGCATATCTTTAATTCCTCGATGTTGATCTGAAAGTTTAATTTTTTCTCTATTCAACATTTGAATTTCTTTTTTTGTCTGATTCTCATAAATCTGAGAACCTTCTTTTTCAAGTAAATTCAACCTCTTGATACTTTTCTTAATTGTTGAGAAATTAGTCAGAGTCCCTCCTAACCAACGTTCAACTACATAAAACATAGAGCAACGATCAGCCTCCTGCTGCACAATATCTTTTGCCTGTTTTTTTGTACCAACAAATAAAAATTCTGCATTATTTTTTGTTTTAGTTTCAATATAATCCAAAGCTTTATCTAAAAAACGCAGTGTTTCTTCTAAATTAATAATATGTACGCCATTTTTTTCCATTAGGATAAAAGGTTTATAGCTAGGGTGCCATTTCCGAGTAACATGCCCGTAATGTGCTCCCGTAACTAATAAATCTTCAAATTTTACTTTTGCCATATTAATTATCGTTTAGAAAATTGAAATTTTTTACGAGCACCTGGTTGACCATATTTTTTACGCTCTACTACACGGGAATCGCGCGTCAAAAAGCCCGCTTCTTTTAATGCCGGACGAAAATCAGCACTAACTTGGTTTAATGCTCTGGCGATGCCTAATCGAATTGCTCCAGCTTGGCCTGATAGACCCCCGCCTTTTACAATAATCGAAATATCATAAGAGTCTCTTTGCCCAACAATTTCTAAAGGCTGTGTAACCACAATCCCTAAACTTTCTCGGCAAACATAATCATTAAAAGGGCGATCATTAATAGTAATTTTTCCCTTACCTGGTGTTAAATAGATTCGAGCTATAGAGTCTTTTCTACGGCCAATTGCATTATATACTGCTTTATTGGCCATTAAATATCTAATACTTTTGGCTGTTGAGCCATATGCGGATGTTCAGGCCCTGGATAAACCTTTAGGTGTTTGATGATAGAGCGCCCCAGTTTGTTTTTTGGCAACATACCCCATACTGCTTTTTCAACAATTCTTTCAGGGTGTGTTTTACGTAAATGATCTAATTTAGTAAATGTTGAAGAGCCAATATACTCTGAATGTTTAAAATAAGTCTTCTGGGAATCTTTCTTACCTGAAACACTCACTTTATCTGCATTTACAACAACAACAAAATCACCCATATCCATATTGGGGGTAAACGTTGGTTTATGCTTACCTCGTAGTATTTTAGCAACCTCACTGGCAAAACGACCAAGCGTTTTTCCTTCGGCATTAGCTACATACCAATCTTTGTTTATTTCACCTGATTTTAGCGATTTTGTTTTGTTCATTTTCAGTTCAATATTAGCCGGAAATATTAGACTTGACAGCACATCATAGTCAACCATAATTCATAAAGAAAATTAATTATTATTAGCTATATGGCCTTTAACAATTGTGTATTCTACATGTCCAACCATTTTTTTATCTAGGAATGGTGAATTTTTAGATTTTGAATAGATATTTTTATGACTAAAAATCCAATCTTTGTGAGGATCAAAAACTGTAATCTCCGCCTCTTTTCCTATCTTAAATAAATCATAATCAAAACCCATAATTTTTCTTGGGTTCACTGTTAGCGCTTTTACTAATTTAGTTCTTTTCATATTATTCTCGATTACCATGGTTTTATACACAGCACCAAAGCAAGATTCGAGGCCAATCATGCCAAAAGGAGCTAAATCAAATGTAGCTTCTTTCTCTTCTATCGTATGAGGAGCATGATCTGTAGCTACGCAATCAATAGTTCCATCTTTTAATGCTTTTATTAGTGATTTTCTATCAAATCTAGATCTTATAGGCGGGGCAACCTTTAAATTTGTATCAAATGTAACAAGATCATCATCGGTAAAAAATAAATGATGAGGAGAAACTTCTGCTGATATTTTTAAATTATTTTTCTTTATTTTTCTAATATGCTCAATTGATTTAGCAGAACTAACATGTGGTACGTGTAACCTTGCGCCTGTTAGTTCAGATAATTCTAAATCTCGATGGACCATATTGGATTCTGTAAGATCTGGACTCGAAGGTAAACCAAGTTGTGTAGATATAGCACCCTCATGCATAACTCCGTCTTGTTTAAGACAAAGATCTTCGGCATGGTTGATTAATGGTGCACCAAGCATATTTGCGTATTCTAAGGCATTTCTCATTATTCTACTATCCGTGACTGGAAGTCCATCGTCACTAAATGCCACAGCTCCTTCAGAGATCATAATCGCCATTTCAGTCAACTCTTCTCCATGTTGATTCTTGGAAATAGCACCAATAGGATGTATATATACCGGGCATTCTTCGGAACGATCCACAATATATCGGATGGATTCTGGAGAATCTATCGGAGGATCAGTATTAGGCATAACACAAACTCTTGTAAAACCCCCAGCCAATGCTGCAATAGCTCCAGATTCAAGAGTTTCTTTGTCTTCTCGGCCCGGTTCACGGAAATGTGAATGAATATCGCAAAAACCGTGAGTTACAATTAATCCTTTACAATCAATTATTGTAGCACTTTTCGGAGGTTTTTTATTAGCAATTGATTTGATTTTGCCATCAACAATATGAACATTTCCCTTTTTCTCATTTCCATTAATAGGATCCAAAATAGTACCACCCATTAAGGCTATATTTTTATTTAATCTTGATATTTTCATCTTATTTATTGTCCCCACTTTCTTTACCACCCAAAAGTAAATATAATATTGCCATTCTCGAAGCAACTCCATTCAATACTTGGTCAAGTATAATTGCCTGATCACTATCTGCTATAGAACTATCAATCTCTACTCCTCGATTCATGGGCCCTGGATGCATAATAACTATTTCTTTTTTATGGTTTGCAAGACGTTCAGTAGTTATCCCAAATAAATTTCGATATTCTCTTATAGAGGGTATCATTCCTCCACCCATTCGTTCTCTCTGTATACGTAATACATTTAATGCATCAGCCCATTCAATTACTTGATCTATATTGTAATTAACTTTCACGCCTAATTCTTCAGCATGTGGTGGTATTAAAGTAGATGGGCCACATAAAGTCACATCTGCGCCCATAATTTTAAGTCCATAAATATTACTTAAAGCAACTCTACTATGAGCGATATCTCCAATAATCCCAATTTTTAGTCCTTTTAAATATCCAAATTTTTCTTGAAGACTAGTCATATCAAGGATTGCTTGAGTGGGATGCTCATGTGTCCCATCTCCTGCATTAATGACTATAGCATCAATATATTTTGTTAGTTGAAGTGAAGAACCTGGAGTTGGATGTCGCATAACAACAGCATCGATTTTCATTGCTTCAATATTTTGTGAAGTATCCTTAAATGTTTCACCTTTTTTTAGGCTCGATGTAGATGCTGAAAAGTTTACTGTATCTGCGCTAAGCCTTTTTTGAGCCAATTCGAAACTAATTCTTGTACGAGTAGAGTTTTCAAAAAATAGATTTACAATTGTTTTCCCCTGCAGAGAAGGCACCTTTTTAATAGGGCGTTCGAGGACTTCTTTAAAGCTAAATGCAGTATCAATAATTGTTTGGATATCTTGAGCAGGATAATTTTCTAAGCCTAATAAATGTTTATTCTGCATAGTTAAGCTTTACTATAATTTTTTAGTGTAACTAAATCTTTATTATCTATTTCTTTTACCCATACTTTAACGTGCTCGCCTTCATGGGTTGGAATATTTTTTCCAACGAAATCAGCTCTGATCGGCAATTCTCTATGACCTCTATCCACAAGTACCGCTAATTGAATATTTCTGGGTCTACCAAATGAGTTTAACTCATCAATGGCAGCGCGAATTGTGCGGCCAGTGAATAACACATCATCTACGAGAACAACTACTTTTTCATTAATCGAATCTTGAATATTTGTACCTTTTACCTGAGGGACCACTAATCGACTACGAAAATCATCTCTATGAAATGTTATATCTACAAAACCAATTGGGACTTCTACCTTAGATATATTTTTGATTAGCTTACGGAGTCTTTTTGCAAGTGGCTCACCTCTTGTTAAAATACCTATTAACATTAAATCCCGTGCACCGTTATTACGCTCAAGAATTTCATGCGCCAAACGTGTGATTGATCGATTCATGGCTGATGAATCCATAATATGTTTCGTTGTGGACGATGCCATGGGCACCTCCGTATAATAAAAAATCTCCGGGCAGTTGAATCCATTCCAAAGATAACTTATCGGAGATTAATAATTATTGCCCTTACCTTCTCTCTGGAATGGTTTAAAGAGCGGTGGAAGGTACATTTTATTTTACTATAAAAACAAGTTCATCAACGCTGAATTTCATAAATGATTTGATCGCAAATTTGGCTTATAGATTTTTTACTTTTCATTTTTATAGTTAAATCAATTGATTCTTTATTAAACCATTTAATTTGACGAACTGAAAACTGCCTAGTTTTTATATCAATTGTTTTTTCCAAAGACCTAAGTGTTGTTTTATCATCTATATATGATACTATTTCTCTATATCCTATAGAGTCTAATGGAGGTATTATAGCATCGGAATAATCATTTAATAATTTCTTTACTTCATCAATCCATCCAGCCTTTAACATTTCTTTAGTGCGAGTTTTAATCCTATTATTTAATTCACTTTTTTCCCATTCCAGATAAATTGTAAAAAGATCTAGTGTGTTATTTTTTGAGCTATGTGATTGTTTATTGTAATGTTGAGTTGGTGTTTTTCCAGTACTTTGATATATCTCTAATGCTCTAATAAGCCTTTTTTTATTATTAGGATGGACATTTTTTGCATAATCAGGGTCAATAGATATTAATTGAGACATAAGAGTTTCAGATCCATGTTTATCATACTCATTTTCAAGTCTTTTTCTAATCTTAAGATCTGTCTTACTATCATCAAAAATACCTTGAGTTAAAGCTCGATAGTATAATCCAGAGCCACCGCATAATACAGGTATATGATTTCTTGACTTAATATCTTTAGCTACACCTAATACTAATTTTGAATAGGCACCTGCGCTAATTGATTCTGAAGGTGGTTTAATTCCAATTAAATGATGAAGTACTCCCCGTTGTTCTTTTATGCTTGGTTGTGCAGTCCCAATAGCCATATCTTTATATATCTGCCTTGAATCAAGACCTATTACTTCACCTTTAATTCTTTTCGCAATCTCAACTGCTACTGTACTTTTCCCACTTGCGGTTGGACCAATAATTGCTAATGAATTATTTATTGGTTTCAAAAAATTAATTTATGTTTATTATAATAAGTCGGCTAAGGTTAAATACGCTCGAATCGACGATCAAGTTCTTCCATTGATAATTGAACAATTATAGGTCTCCCATGTGGGCAATAATAAGGATGTTTTGTACCAAAAAGTCTATTTACTAATTCTCTCATCTCATCAACGTTTAATACATCACCAGCTTTAATTGCTGCTTTACAAGCAAAACTAGCAGCCAAAGCTTCTTGAAAAGAAGAATATTCTTTTTGATTTTCTAGATAGTTATCAAGCATTTCTCTAATAATCAGCTTTTCATTTCCCCAAGACATTTCTGAAGGTATCGCTTCAACCATTATCGTATTATCTCCAAATTGGCTCATACGGAACCCCATCTTTTCCAAATAAGTCAAAACATCCAATAGCACTGAAAAATCATCAGGTGAAAATTCCATGACTTCAGGAAATAGAAGAGTTTGAGCTGACATCGGATTAGAATCAAACGATTTCATCGCTTCTTCGAAAAGAATTCTTTCATGAGCCACATGTTGATCAATTATTACTAATCCACTAGTAATAGGTGAAACAATATATTTAGAATGTACTTGCCAAATGTTATTTAGATTAACTTGGCTTGGATCTTGATCAGCTCTTGAAGCTAATTGAGATACATAAGTTTTTGCTCGATCAACCATAGGTTTAAAGCCACTATTTGAACTATCTATCTCTTCAAAAGTGAAATCTTTTTGGAGGGATTCTGAATCTTGAGTTTGCCGATCAAAAGAAGTTTCAAAATTAAATTGGTTACCAAAGCTCAGTTTCTCTAGATCGGGTATAGTTTTCAAAATAGGCTCTAACGATTCTTCAAAAGATGATTTCAATACATGAAATATTCTCCATTCATCTTTAAATCTTACTTCCGTTTTCATCGGATGAACATTTATATCTACTTGATGATGAGGTATAAATAGATTTATTGAGTAAAAAGGATATTCTCCACGCTTTAATAAAGCGCCATAAGCTTGATACGCAGAAGAATTCATTAATCGATTCATTATAAATCTATTGTTCAAAAAAATATATTGTTCACCTGGCCTGGATCGAATCAAATTTAAATTTCCAAGAAATCCAGAAATGGAATAATCGCCTTTAGAAAAATTAATAGGCAAAAGTTGATCACGGTATGCAGGATCCATTACATGAACAATTCGATTTTCAAGATTTTCTTTTTGAAGTTTTAAAATATCTCTTCCATCAGATACTAAAGTGAACGAGCATTCCGGATATCCTAAAGCAAACCTTCTAACCATTTCCACAACTTTACGTAATTCGGCTCGAGGACTTTTAAGGAATTTTTTTCGAGCAGGAGTATTATAAAATAAATTTCTAATAGTTATTGCAGTGCCAGGTATATCGGGAGCTGGCTTCAATTCTCCAGTTTCTCCATTCAAAATAGCCATTTCAAAACCATTCCCACTTCCATTAGCAGATAGAATATTTACTTCTGAGACAGATGCAATACTAGCTAGAGCTTCACCCCTAAATCCCAGTGTATCAATCGTAAATAAATCATCTAGGATTTCTATTTTACTAGTTGAGTATCGATCAAACGCAATTGACAGTTCATCCTCAGGAATGCCGCAACCATCATCAGTTACTTGGATTAATTGCTGTCCGCCTTTTTCTACTACAATACTGATCTTTGTTGCATTGGCATCGATACTATTTTCAATCAATTCTTTAACCACGGAAGCTGGGCGTTCAACTACCTCTCCTGCAGAAATTTTATTTCGAATATCCTCAGATAATAACTTGATCATTTGATAATAGTACTTAAGGTTTTCTTAAATATATAATTATGTAAGGTTTCTGCTTTTTTAATTAGGTCGCGAACATTTTTTTCTTTTTTCTCACAATAAGCGCTATTTCCTAATCCCTGTAAATTAATTAACACATTCATTGCTCCTCCCCTAACTCCGCTAAGAGCAACTTCAGATGCAACACCAACATCACTTACTGAATTAGGATTCCCTTTTTCAACCAATATTTTTGCTATTTCGAGAATACGTAAGCAAAGAGATGCTACTTCAAAAGGCACTTCAATTGCATACTCATTCGCTTTTTTGATGGATTCTTTTTTATACTTGGACTCCATGGGTGTTGATTCAGGCAATTGATTCATTTTCATCAATTGTTTAAATGCATTGGTATCTTCATCAATTAAAAATGTAAGTCTATCTTTTAAGAATTGAGATTTAAGACCAATTTTATCCATTTCATTTTTTAATTTAGTAAAATCTTTCTTTTCATGAGTAAGACTTGCTACCATTGATGATAATGATGCACCCAAGGATCCCACTAAGGCTGATACGGAGCCACCTCCTGGAGCTACACTATTTCTTGAAAGTTCATTAACAAATTTTCTTATTGTAAGAGATGATAATTCATTATTGGTTTTGCTTATGGCATTTTCTATAATTTTGTCTTCGGGCTTAAAGCACACAACATCATTCAGCCCTAAAGATTGTATAGCAATTTCAATAATATCTTCTTTAGGGATGCCTAAAGATCTAGATTGTTTTTTTAAATAATGATTCCCTGCCATTAGCAATGCATCTTTAGGTACCAATCCCACTAATTCACTACCAGTTACACGAACCCCTCTTTCTTCTGCTAGTTTACAAGCTGCATCAAAAACATCATGGATAGATGAAAATTTGTAATTATTAAAATTAATTGATATCTGGGCACGTTTATATAAATCAACATACCAGCCAACCGCTTTTACCTCTTTAAATAAACCTTTAATTTTTATAGGAGAACCATCAGAATTTCTAACAATTTCACCATCTAATAGATTCAATGAATCAGGATTAGGTATTCGTTTACTTCTGCCACTTTCACGTAGTTCAAAAGCTATATCAGTAGCCAGCCTATGATCTCTTGTATT
>Ga0066851_10000828_pt1 | contig 15400 bp, 9 predicted proteins | sample ETNtaG_7_FD_65493 | JGI IMG/M metagenome (GOLD analysis project Ga0066851, IMG submission 65493) | Marine microbial and viral communities from oxygen minimum zone, Eastern Pacific Ocean - ETNP201406SV65 | ecosystem: Environmental > Aquatic > Marine > Oceanic | place: Pacific Ocean: Eastern... | reverse complement strand
TTTTTTCTCATATCCAGTACTTTTGTTTATTTTTATCCTTTTTTAAGATAGTTTTTATTGTTTCACAAACAAGAATATTGGGCTATATTTCGGCAACAAACGTTATGAAAAGAACATACCAGCCTAGCAACAGGAAAAGAAAAAACAAGCACGGCTTTATGGAGAGAAGCTCCAGCGTGGGTGGAAAAAAGGTTTTGGCCTCAAGAAGAAAAAAGGGTCGCAAAAAACTAACTGTTTCTTCTTAAGATGGATCAAAAAACGCTTATTGGTTTTATTTTAATAGGTGCTATCCTACTTTTTTGGCCAACATATCTTGAAATGATTTCGCCGGAAGGTGAATCGACAACCCCGAAAGAACTTATTGAGAAACAAAAACAAGAAGCTCAAGCTGTTGATGACCAAGACATTAATGGGGGCGTTGTTCTTTTACCTTCAGAAGAAGGTTTTGGTTCAGAAAAAATTTTTAAAATAGAAACGCCTCTTTTTTCAACCGAAATTACAAATAAAAATGGTGGTTCTTTTTCTTCGTTTTTTGTTAAAAAACATCTAAAAAAAGACGAAGGCTCTTTAAACCTTATAGACGGCGAAAATCTTGACAACCTTTTAGTTTCTTATATTAACCAGTCCGGTGAAGAAAAATTTTTGGGCGGTTTTTGGAGCTTGGGGCAGGATTTTCCTGCGGGAGAATCTCTTGTTTTAAGCGAAAAAAATCCAGAAATAACTCTTTCTTATTTTTTGTTTGTTGGAAATAGTAGGGTTCAAAAAGACCTTACCTTCTCCTATGACGGTTATAAAATTGTAGTTAACACAAATCTTAGAGATATAAGGGGCGGCGTTTTAGATGGAAATTATAGATTGGATTGGGTCGGCGGCCTACCGATAACAGAGCCATCTCAAGACCCTATGTTTCTTGAGGGTTTAGTCGGTCAAGGTGGAGATATAGAATCTTATAGAGTTGGGTCTGCCGGAATTTTTGGAGGCTCAAACGAAAATATAGAAAGAGATTCTAAACAATATACCGGTTCGGCTGATTTTGTTGGCTATAGAACAAAGTATTTTAGCCTGTTCTTTGTTCCTCAAAAAACAGATTTTGTAGAGATTTCTAAGTATTCTTCTGGAGGACGGGTTGCTGTTGATATAACGGCCGTACAAGACATAAACTTTGAGAAAACTGTTTTATTTTTTGGGCCCCTAGAATATGGAGAAATTAGTGATCTTGGTGTTGGTATTGAGGAAAAAATACTTGGGTGGCAGTGGCTTTCTTCTGTTTCTTGGCTTGTATATAGTATTATGATATTCATATATGGATTAATTCCAAATTATGGGGTGGTGGTTATTCTTTTTGCTGTTTTAATTAAGCTTATTACCTACCCCTTAATGGCAAAACAGCTCAGATCTTCTAAAAAAATGCAGGAAATAAATCCTCTTTTAAACAGTATAAAAATTAAATACAAAAACAACCCAACACTTCAACAGCAAAAAATTGCTGCCCTTTTTCAGGAGCATAAAATTAACCCTCTTGCTGGGTGTTTGCCTATGTTAATACAGATGCCAATATTGATGTCTGTTTTTATGGTTTTTAGAAATACTATAGAGTTTCGTGGGGAGTCTTTTGTTTTTTGGATTAGTGATCTTTCCGCGGCTGATACTCTTTTTGAGGTTGGGGGAATACCTATTAATATTCTTCCATTTTTAATGTCTGCTTCAATGTATTATACTATGCAGCTTAGCGCCCCATCGGCTCCCGGCGGAGATCCGGCCCAAGAAGCTACTCAAAAGATGATGAAATACATGTTTCCCGGCATGATGTTTTTTCTTTTCTACGGTTTCCCTTCTGGTTTAAACCTATATTATTTATGTTTTAACCTTATGCAAATATTTCAACAAAAAATAATTAATAAAGAGGCGTAGCGGGGCGTTGTCCCGTCTAAAAAATGAGCACAATCGTTGCTTGTTCAACGCCGTTTGGCTCTAGCGGAATCGCTGTCGTTCGCCTTTCTGGAAACAATTCTCATCGCATTACCTCTTCTTTGGTTGGCTCCTCAAAAGAAAAGAAACACAACTCGCCAAAATTATATACTCTTTTAGATTCTGACGGCTCTGCATTTGATGAGGCCGTTATTAATTTTTTATTTGGACCAAACACATATACTGGAGAAGATTTAGTAGAAATAAACCTTCATGGAAATCCCGTTATTATACAAAAAACTATTTCTCTTTGTTGTTTTTTGGGGGCAGAGATTGCTGCGGGTGGTGAGTTTACAAGAAGGGCTTATATGAATAACAAGCTGGATGTTTCTCAGGCCGAGGCTGTGGCCTCTCTTATTTCTTCTAAATCTCTTTTGGGTGCAAAACTAAGCTATAAAAACCTTTCTGGCTCTTTACTTGAAAATATTTTATCTATTAAAGATAGGGTTATTTCTGTTATTGGTCGGCTAGAGTTTAATTTAGATATATCAGAAGAAGATCTTCAGCCAAACCTCATTAAAAACAGCCTTAAAGAAGTGGATTCTGTTATTAAAAAGGTTTCTTCTGCTATTAATAGTTTTAAGTCGGTAAACATTTTAACCTCTGGGGCCAGCGTTGTTATTGCTGGACCAACCAACGCTGGAAAATCAACCCTTTTTAATACTCTTTTAGAAAAAGAAAGGGCTATTGTAAGCGATGTTGCGGGAACAACAAGGGACGTTATAGAAAACACAATAAATATTGGTGGGGTTCCCTTTGTTTTAAAGGACACTGCCGGAATCAGAAAAACAAAGGGTTCTATTGAAAAAATAGGTATTAAAAAAAGCGCTGAAGAAATTTTATCTGCGGATCTTGTTTTATATCTTGGTGCGCCTGGCTCTGTTTTGTCGTCAGAAAACAAAAATGTTATTTATATTTTTAATAAAAAGGATATTTTGGGCGAAAAACAAAATTATGATATATCTATTTCTGCTTTGAAAGGAATAAACATATCAAAATTAAAAAAATTAATATCAAGTAGGTTTTCTTCTGAATTTTCTGATAGTGGTTTTATTGTTACGTCGGAAAGACAGTCTCTATGTTTAGAAAAATCATTAAAGGCTTTATCTGTTGCAAAAAAATCTTTAAAAGATTCTACGGAGCTTGAACTGGTTGTTGAAGATTTAAACTCTTCTCTTTCTTTTTTAGATGAAATAACAAATAAAACAACAAAAGACGATATATTGAACAGCGTTTTTTCTTCGTTTTGTGTTGGAAAATAGTTTCACGTGAAACACAAAAAAAATAGCTGCGATTTAGTTGTTGTTGGAGGTGGACATGCCGGAATAGAGGCTGCTCTTATTGCTTATAAAATGGGGGTTGATGTTATTTTGGTATCAATGGATAAAAATTCAATAGGAAGGATGTCTTGTAATCCCGCAATTGGTGGGCTTGCAAAAGGACAAATGGTAAGAGAGCTTGATGTTTTGGGAGGTTCAATGGGGTTTTTTGCAGACCAGTCTACCCTTCAAAGCAAAACATTAAATTTGTCAAAAGGAAGGTCTGTTTGGTCTCCAAGATCTCAAATAGATAAAATTAAATATGAAGCTGTTGTACAAAAATATATAAAAGATATAAACCTTCCTGTTTTAGAGGGAGAAATAACTAAAATAGAGGAATCTGGCTCTAAAATTTCTTCTGTTATTTTTTCTGATGGTTTTGAGCTTTTTTGTAGGGCTGCAGTTTTAACCTGCGGAACATTTTTAAATGGTTTAATACATATTGGTAATAAAAAAATTAAAGCTGGAAGGTTAGATGAAAAAAGATCTGAAGGAATTACAGAATCTTTGCTTTCTTTAGGTTTTAAGGCTGGGAGATTAAAAACTGGTACTCCTCCTCGAATAAAAAAATCTTCTGTAAATTGGAGTGTTGGTATTCCTGGGTATGGAGATAAAAATCCAAAACCCCTTTCATATAAAACAAAAAAATTTTTACCAAAAGACGAGCCCTGTTTTGCTTTTAGAACCAATAAAAATACTCATGAGTTAATATTAAAAAATTTATCTAAGTCGGCAATATATTCTGGAGAAACAATGGCCGTGGGTCCAAGGTATTGTCCCTCAATAGAGGACAAAGTTTTTAAATTTTCAAAAAATCCTAGTCATATTCTTCAACTTGAACCCGAATGGACAAAATCAAAACAAATTTATGTTAATGGTTTTTCTACAAGTCTTCCGGAAGAAATTCAGTTAGAGTGCCTGAGAACTGTTGATGGGCTTGATAATGTTGAATTTTTAAGACCTGGATATGCGATAGAATATGATTTCTTTTTTCCATCTCAGCTAAAAACATCCCTAGAATCTAAAAATATTTCAGGTTTATTTTTTGCTGGACAAATTAATGGAACTTCGGGCTATGAAGAGGCTTCTTCTCAGGGTTTATTGGCTGGAATTAATGCTTCACAAAAAATATTAGAACACCCTCCCCTCCTTTTAAAAAGAAATGATGCATATATAGGTGTTTTGATTGATGATATTGTTTTAAAAGATACAAATGAGCCTTATAGAATGTTTACATCAAGAGCAGAATATAGACTTCAATTAAGATCTTCAAACGCTGATCAAAGATTATTAAAATATTCAAAAAAATTAAACCTTTTAGACGAGGATTTATTAAAAAAATTAAATAAAAAAACCAAAAAAACCTCTGAACTTGTTGAATATTTAAAAAAAGAAACTATTTCCCCTAAAAAAATTAATAAAATTTTAACATCTTATGGAGAAAACATTATTTCTGAACCAACAAAAATAAATCAATTATTAAAAAGGCCTCTTATTAGAATTAAAGATTTTAACTCTCCTTATTTTGATAATATAAAAAAAGATTTTCCCTCTTATTTTCAAGAAATTTTATTTGAAGCAGAAACAATAATTAAATACGGTGGTTATATAGATAGACAAAAAGAAGAAATTAAAAAAATAAAAATATATGAAGAAATGTTAATTTCTAAAGATTTTGATTATAATAAAATAAAAAGTATTTCTAATGAAGGTAGAGAAAAGCTTAAATCAATTTTACCTGAAACTATTGGTCAGGCAAAGAGAATTCCTGGTATTAGACCAACAGATATATCTATTTTATTAGTATATTTAAAGCGTTCGTTTCACGTGAAACAATAAAGTGGATAAAAAAATTAAAAAAATATTATTATTATTATTATTAAGCTTTTCTATTTGTCAAGAAAGTGTTCTTCTTGATAAAATTTCTGCTGTTGTCGAGGGAGAAATTGTTTTATTAAGTGATGTTGTTTTAGCTGCAAATGCATTAGCAACACAACAAAGAATTAATCCTAATACTGATCCTGAAAAATATAAAGACTTATTAAAAAAATCTTCAGAAAGTATGATAGAACAACTTGTTATTATAAAAATGGCTGAAGCAGATTCTGTTGAAGTTTTAGATAAAGATGTTGAAAGAGCTCTTGATAGACAAATAGATAATATTATTTCTCAAGCCGGAGGAAAGGAAGCTGCTGAACAGGCTCTTGGTAGAAAAATATCTGATTTTAAAAGATCATATAGAGATGATATGAAAGGTAAATTATTAGCAGAAAAATATACTACTAGTCTAACAACTAATATATCTGTTACAAGAGGAGAGGTAATTAATTTTTATAATACCTATAAAGATAGTATTGGTTCTTTTCCAACTTTATATAAGACTAGACATATTTTATTAGAAATAAAACCATCAGAATTTTCATCAGAAGAAGCTTTATTAAAAACTAAACAAATAAGAGAAGAAATTATTAATGGTTTATCTTTTGAGGATGCTGCAAAACAATATTCTGAAGATCCTGGATCTAAAGATTCGGGTGGTAATTTAGGGTATGTTCCAAGAGGTACTTTTGTACAAGAATTTGATCAAGTTGCATTTACTTTAGACATAGGAGTTCTAAGTGAACCTATAAAAACTCAATTTGGATATCACTTAATTAAAGTATTGAAAAGAAGTGGAGAAAAGGTTGATGTAAACCATATATTAATAGGAATTAAAATATCAGAAAAAGATAAAAATATTACTTATAAAAAAACTGCAGAAATAATTAAAGAATTAAAAACAAAAGAAGATTTTATAACTAAAGCAAAAGAAATATCTGATGACACAACAAGTGGTCCACAGGGTGGGTATATGGGTATGATAGATTTAGATCAATATCAAATAAAAGAATTATCTGATATAATTAAAAATATACCTATTAATACACCGAGTGCTCCTGTTTTAACTCAATTTGGATATCATATAATTTGGGTAGATGAAATAAAAGAGGGTGGTCCTCCTAGTTTAGAAAAAAATTGGTTAGACTTAGAACAAATGACATTAAATCAAAAAAAATCTGATTGGTATTCTAATTGGATTGAAAAAATAAAAAATAAATTTTACATAAAACGTAATTCACTTAGTTATCCACAAATTAATAATTAATAAATATTTATAAATTATTATTATTATTCAACATTTTATCAACATTTAAATTGTATATATTGTTAATAAATAAATTATATAATTTTATCTCTATAAAAAATCAAAATTATAGAGTTATTAACATATTAAGGTGATTATTATTAGTGTTATATTTTTATATATAAGTATTTAATAATAACAAAAGTAATTTTAGAGATAAAACTTCTTAAAATAGGTCAAAAATCAATTTTCTTTTAATCAGGCGATGTAAGGTATACCTAATTAAGCCTTGTTAAAAACTAACTATCTTTTTATAATTGATAGCTAATTATGAACATTTCAACCACTAAAAAGGAACTTCAAGCAGCTTTTTCTAAATTAACGAAAACTGCTCAAGTAAAATCTCAAAATCCTTTAGCAAATTATACTTATATTTCTTCCGGACCTCATGGAGTAACTTTGCATTCAACAGATCTTGAAGTTGGAATAAAAACTCAAATTACTGCATCTGTTAATACAGAGGGCGAAGGATTGTTTCCTACTTCTGAAGTTAATGATATCATTTCTGTTATAGATGAAGGTAGAGTTGATATAGACATTGCTGGTCCTCATATAAATATAAAATCAGAGAAAGGGATATCTTTTGATATTCCAACAGAACCTTTTCAAGAGTATCCTGCTATACCTGAGAATAAACACGAATCTATTTTTACTATAGAAGCAGGTAAATTGAAAGGTATTATTAATTCTTTATTATATGCTATAAATTCTGAACCCACTAAACCAGCTCTCAATGGTGCATATTTCAATTTTGATCAATCAAGTATTGATTTTGTTGCAACCGATGGTCATAGGCTTGTTAAAATTACAAAACAAAATGAAACAAATATTCAAAAAGGATTTATTATACCTAAAAAGTACTTAAATATTCTAAATACTTTTCTTGAAGGACAAAATGAAACGTCTTTAATATTTAGTGAAGATTATGTTTTTTCAAATAATGGTAAGGATATTTTTTATTCTAAAATTATAGATGAAAAATTTCCAAATTATGATGCTGTTATACCTTCAGAAAACCCAGAAAAATTAATAGCTCAGAAAACTGAAATGTTAAATAATATCAAAGCGACATCTATTGCTACAAATAAGAACACAAATCAAATTTCTTTAAATTTTTCAGATGGTAAAGTTTATTTTAAAAGTGTAAATCAACCCGAAAGTAAAACAGTCCATGCTCCTGTTAAAACAGCCGAATATAAGGGGAATGAGATAGCTATAGGGTTTAATGCTACATATTTAAAGGAAGCTGTATCAAAATATCCATCTGAAGATATTATATTAACATTTAAGGATGCAAATTCGGCGGTACTTTTATTACCAAAAGAAAATGATCAAAAAACAATAATTTTATTAATGCCAGTGAGAATAAATGAGTAGTAAAAATAATTATGGTGCAGATAAAATATCTGTATTAAAAGGTTTAGAAGCGGTTAGAAAAAGACCTGCTATGTATATAGGAGATGTTGGTAAAAGAGGATATCATCATTTAGTTAGTGAAGTTATTGATAATAGTATAGATGAAGCCTTAGCTGGGTTTTGTACTGAGATTATTGTAACCATTAAAATAGATGGAACAATTTCTATAGAAGATAATGGTAGAGGTATTCCAGTTGAAATTCATAAAGACGAAGGAAAACCAGCTTTAGAAGTAGTAATGACGGTTTTACATGCTGGAGGAAAATTTGATAAAAATACATATAAAGTTTCAGGTGGATTACATGGAGTAGGTGTTTCTGTTGTTAATGCATTATCTGAACATCTAGTTGCAGAGGTTCATAGAGATGGATTTCATTATAAACAGGAGTATAAAATAGGAAAAGCAATTACTCCTTTAGAAAAAATTGGAAAAAGTTCTAAAAGAGGAACAATTATAACATTTCAACCAGATCACTCTGTTTTTACTCATAGAGGTTTTGAAGAAGATACAATTAAAGGGAGATTAAAAGAACTAGCATATCTAAATAAAAATCTTTCTATTATATTAAATAATGAATTTGAAGAGTCTTCTGTTGAATATTGTTTTCCAGGAGGATTATCTGATTTTGTAAACTATTTAGATGGAGGAGAAGATTTAATTCATAATCAAATTATTGTTGTTTCAAAAGAAAATATAGAAGTACCTGTTGATTTAGCATTAAGATATAGTACTAATTATAATAATAACATTTTTTCTTTTGTAAATAATATAAATACAATTGAAGGAGGAACACATTTATCTGGATTTAGATCTGCATTGACAAGAGCTTTAAATAATTATGCTAATAAAAATGATTTAATAAAAACTAAAAAAAATGAAAAATTTTCTCTTTCCGGAGATGATTTTAGAGAAGGTCTCACTGTTGTTTTATCTATAAAAGTACAAGAACCTCAATTTGAAGGACAAACAAAAACAAAATTAGGAAATGGAGAAGTAAAAGGTCTTGTAGATAATGTTGTATATGATGGTATACAAGCATTTTTAGAACAAAATCCTAAAGTTGGTAAAAGAATTATTGAAAAAGCAGCAGAGGCTGCAAGAGCTAGAATAGCTGCAAAAAAAGCCAGAGAGCTTGTTAGAAAAAAATCTTCCCTAGGAGCTACAACCCTTCCTGGAAAATTAGCTGATTGTTCAAATAAAGATCCAATGCAATGTGAAATTTTTCTCGTTGAAGGAGATTCTGCTGGCGGTACAGCCAAGCAGGGTAGAGATAGAAGAACTCAAGCTATTTTACCATTAAGAGGAAAGGTTATTAATTCTGAAAAAGCAAGAGAAGATAAACTTTTAGCAAACAATGAAATTCAATCTATTATTACAGCTCTTGGTTGTGGTTTTGGTGAAGATGAAGAAGATCCCAATAGTTTTAATCCAGAAAAATTAAGATATCATAAGGTTGTAATTATGACAGACGCTGATGTAGATGGTAGTCATATAAGAACATTATTATTAACATTTTTTTGGAGAAAAATGAAAAGTTTAGTTCAAGGGGGTTTTGTATATATGGCAATGCCACCCTTATATAAAATTAAACAAGGGAAAAAAGAAAGATATGCCTATACAGACGAAGAAAGAGATGTTGTTATTCAAAGATTAGAATCTGAAAATGAAAATGCAAAAATTAATATTCAAAGATATAAAGGTCTTGGAGAAATGAATGCTGAACAACTTTGGGATACAACAATGAATGCAGAAACAAGAACATTAATGCAAGTAACCGTTGATCATATTCAAGAAGAAGAAACAAATGTTAGATTTAGAGAATTGATGGGAACAGAAGTAGAACACAGAAGAAAATTTATTACAGAAAGGGCTAAGTTTGCTACAAACATAGATATATAAGATGGACATAGGAAGAGACAACATATTAGACAAACAACTTTTAATAGAGTTAGAAGAAAGTTATTTAAATTATTCAATGTCCGTTATTATGTCTAGGGCATTGCCTGATGCAAGAGACGGATTAAAGCCGGTTCATAGAAGAATTTTATATGGAATGAATGATCTAGGTTGTTATTGGAATAGACCATATAAAAAGTCTGCAAGAGTTGTTGGAGATGTTTTAGGTAAATATCACCCTCACGGAGATAGTTCAATATATGACGCTATGGTTAGAATGGCACAAGACTTTTCTATGAGACATCAACTTGTTCAAGGACAAGGAAATTTTGGTTCTGTAGATGGAGATAGAGCCGCAGCAATGAGATATACAGAATCAAGAATGTCTAAAATAGGAGGAGAATTATTAAGAGATCTTGATAAAGAAACTGTTGCATGGACAAATAATTTTGATGAAACCTTAAAAGAGCCGGCAGTTCTTCCAGCGGTTTTCCCAAACCTTTTAGTAAATGGGTCAGAGGGTATTGCCGTTGGTATGGCAACAAAAATTCCACCACACAACCTTACAGAAGTGATTGATGGTTTAATAGAAGCTATAGATAACCCAGATTGTGGAGTAGAAGATTTAATGAAACACATAAAGGGACCAGATTTTCCAACCGCAGGAAAAGCCTTGGGTATAGATGGAATAAGAGAGGCATATAATACAGGAAGAGGAAAAGTTAAAATGAGAGGAACAGCACATGTTGAACCAAACAGTAAAGGAAGAGACTCTCTTATAATAACAGAAATTCCATATCAAGTAAATAAAGCAAGTTTAATTGAAAAAATTGCAGACCTAGCAAGAGATAAAAAAATAGAAGGAATTGCAGAACTTCGAGATGAAACAGATAAAGATGGAATGAGAATTGTTATTGAAACCAAAAGAGATACTGTTCCAGAGGTTGTTTTAAATCAACTATATAAACAAACACAACTCCAAGACACTTTTGGAATAATTTTATTAGCCCTTATAGATGGAACGCCAAAAGTAATGTCTTTAAAGGAGTTGCTAGATGTTTTTCTTGTTTTTAGACAAGATATTGTTGTTAAAAGAACAGAATTTGATTTAAGAAAAGCAGAGGCAAGAGCCCATATTTTAGAGGGCTTAAAAATTGCCCTAGATAATATAGATAAGGTCCTAGAAACAATTAAAAAAAGCAAAGATCCCGAAACAGCAAAAGCTGGCCTTGTTGGAGGTTTTAAATTATCTGAAAAACAAGCACAGGCAATTTTAGACATGAAGCTTCAAAAGCTAACGGGCCTTGAAACAGAAAAAATTCTTGCTGAGTATAAAGATATAATTAAATATATGGCAGAATTAAAAGGCATTTTAGAAAGCAAAACAAAAAGAATGCAAATTATTAAGGATGAACTTCTTGAAATCAAAGAAAAATATGGAGAAGAAAGAAGAACAGAAATAGTTGAAAAAGCCACAGATCTTAGTATAGAAGATATGATAGCAGAAGAAGACATGGTATTAACAATAACTCACAATCAATATATTAAAAGAACAAGTGTTAGTACATATAAAAGACAAAGAAGAGGTGGAAGAGGAGTTCAAGGACAAACCGCAAGAGAAGAAGATTTTACAGAACACTTGTTTGTAGAAAACACTCATAGCTACATACTGTTTTTTACAGACAAAGGAAAATGTTATTGGTTAAAAGTTTATGATATTCCAGAAGGCGGAAGAGCAGCAAAAGGAAGAGCTATTGTCAATCTTATTGGGTGTGAAGCAGATGAAAAAGTAAGTGCATTTATTGGGGTTAAACAAGGAGAGTTTCATGAAGATAACTTTGTTGTTATGGCCACAGAAAAAGGTATAGTAAAAAAGACAAAACTGTCAGCCTACTCTAACCCAAGAAAAAAAGGAATATATGCAGTAGAAATTAGAGAGGGAGACAAACTTATTGAAGCGAGAATTTCTACGGGAGAAAATGATATTTTATTAGGAACAAGAAATGGAAAATCCATCAGATTTTCTGAAGAACAAATTAGACCAAGCGGAAGAAAAACAATGGGCGTTAAGGGGATAACATTAAGCTCTACAGACGACAAAGTTGTTGGAATGCTCTTAATTAAAAGAGACGGAACGGTCCTCGTTGCGACAGAAAACGGATATGGAAAAAGAACTGAGATTGCACAATATAGAGCCCAAAAAAGAGGCGGCAAGGGTGTCCTTACTATGAAAACAACAGACAAAATTGGTAAAATGATAACCATTAAAGAGGTTGTTGGAACAGACGACATAATGATTATTAGAGACGACGGTGTTTTAATTAGAATGCCAGTTTCACAAATTAGATCTATTGGAAGAGCAACACAGGGGGTTAAACTTATTAAGCTTGGAAAAGGAACAAAGGTTTCTTCTATTACAAGAATTATTTCAGAAGAAGAAAAAAAGACAGATGAACTACCAACAACAGAAGAAAATAGCCCACAACCTGAAGAAAATTAAAGAAAGAATATCTCAAAAAAATAACAGCAAAAAAACAACAATAGTTGCTGTTACAAAAACAAGGTCTTCAGAAGAGGTTTCAGAAATTATATCACTAGGCATTAAATCTATTGGAGAAAACAGGATTCAAGAGGCAGAGAACAAGTTCCCCAAGGTTTTAAATATTCACCTCGTAGAAAAAAGACTAATAGGCACGCTCCAAACAAATAAGGTAAAAAAAGCTATAAACCTTTTTGATACAATAGATTCTGTTGGCTCCTATCGTTTGGCTGAAAAAATATCTAAAACAGCGAGCATATTATCAAAAAAACAAAGGGTTTTAATTCAAATTAACACAAGTAGAGAAAAAACAAAGGGAGGTTTTAACCCAGAAGATAAAAATGAAATTATTAAATGTTTTAATCTTCCCAATATTAAAATAGAAGGGCTTATGACAATGGGCCCCCTAACAAACAAAAAAGAGGAAACAAAAAAAGCTTTTACTCTTTTAAATACAATATTTTTAGATATAAACAAAAATATTTTACCAACACAGAAAATGACAACACTATCCATGGGCATGAGTGGAGATTTTTTACTAGGGGTTTCTTGTGGATCAACAATGGTTAGGGTTGGAACTGGGATTTTTGGAGAAAGGAACTACGTTGCTTGACCTAAAAAAATGGCTAAACCCAAAACACTATTTTAGGTTATGGAACGTTGGTCCCCCGGGCCTAATTCTTTCCTTGTTTTTAATACATACTATCCACTACATAGAGACAGCGCTTGTGCTTAAAACGTTTGTTTTGAGCGACACCTGGTTTTGGATTTTGGTTGTTCTAACGGAGCTAGACCTTATAATTCTTTTGGTTTGGGTTTTGTTTAGCCTTCCACCAAAAGAAAGAGGATTAAAGCTTTCAAAAAAAGGAATATATAGACTTATTAGACACCCAATTTATACAGCAATTATTTATCACATGACTATTTTATATGCTCTTTTTTGGGGATCCTTTTTGTTGCTTTTTTTCTTACCTCTTCACCACGCAATTTGGTCGAAAATAGTTGCGAGAGAAGAAGAATACCTTGTTGGTATTTTTGGACAAGAATATTTAGATTATATGGATGAAGTGCCAAGGTTTATACCTTGGTTTTAAAGGTTTTTATTACAGTCAAAAAAAGGAAATAAAATGAAAAAACTCGCATTAATTTTAACGATTATTATAGGAATAGCAATGGCACAAGAAAAAGAACACTATGGATTTGAATATATTAAAGAGTCTGGGGATATTAAAGAATATCTTATGACATCAAACGGGCTCAGGGTCTTGCTCAAAGAAGACCACAGCGCTCCAGTTGCAACCTTTATGGTAACATATGAGGTGGGCTCAAGAAATGAGGCTATTGGATATACAGGATCAACACACCTTTTAGAGCACCTCATGTTTAAGGGCTCTAATAAGTTCAACACAAAAAAGGGAAACTCAGTTTTTCAGCTATTACAGTCTTTGGGAGCAAGGATGAACGCCACAACATGGCTAGATAGAACAAACTATTATGCAACCCTGCCGAGCTCAGAGATAGAAACGGCAATAGAGATAGAGGCAGATAGAATGAGAAATGCCTGGATAAAAGAGGAAGACAGGTTTTCAGAAATGACCGTTGTTAGAAACGAATTTGAAAGAGGACAAAACAGGCCGTCTGGAGTTTTAGATGAACATATTTGGGCAACAGCATATCATGCACACCCATATCACCACTCAACAATTGGATGGAAGGCGGATATAGAAAATGTTTCAATTGAAAGGCTTAAAGAGTTTTATGACACCTTTTACTGGCCAAACAACGCAACGGCAACCGTGGTGGGAGATTTTGAAGAAGCAGAGGCTTTGGCAAAAATTAAAAAACATTTTGGTAGAATTAGAAAAAGCGGCCATGAAATACCGACAGTTTATACAACAGAACCCCTCCAAGAGGGAAAAAGAACGGTTATATTGAGAAGAGCTGGACAGCAGGGCATTGTTGGGGTAGCACACAAAAGCCCTTCGGCAACGCACGAAGATGCTGCTTCTTTTATGGTTTTATCTACAATTCTTTCTTCTGGAAAAAACAGCAGGTTTTATAAAAATATTACAGATAAAGGCTTAACAACAAATGTTTTTATTTGGGATTCTCTTTTTAAAGACCCCGGCCTTTTTGCTGTATATGCAAACCTTGCGCCAGAAATAAAACACGAAACAGTTGAGGCTGCAATTTTAGCAGAATATGAAAACATTAAAAAAGACGGTGTAACAGAAGAAGAGGTTTCAAAGGCAAAAGCACAGCTTGTTGCTTCAATGAAGTTTGGACAGGACGGCAGTATGGCAGTTGCCGGAGGTCTAAACGAGGCAATTGCTTCGGGAGACTGGACCCTATATACAAACTACGCAGAACTGGTTGGCTCGGTTACGGCGGAATCTGTTCAGGCGGCTGTAATAAAATATTTTACAGACGATTTAAGCACTGTAGGATATTTTATTCCAGAAACGTCAGGAGAACAAAAAAGGGGAAGGCCGGTTGCAAGCGCCAAAGAGTTAATGGAAATGAAAAAACAATATTTTTCCAAAGAGGGCGAAAAAACGCTAGCAGAACAAGTTATTGATTCAGAACCCGTTGAAGGAATAAGGCTTTTAACCCTTAAAAGAGGCTCTGGTGTTGTCACAATAAACGGCAGCCTAGTTGGAGGAGACATTTATGCCGACAACAACACTAGAATACCCGACCTGGTTTCTTCTATGTTAGATCAAGGAACAACCAAACAAACGAAATTTGAAATTAGCGACAAGCTAGAAAGAGCTGGCGCAAGACTTAGCGTTTCAAACGGAAAATCTAATGTTGGTTTTTATGCAAAATTCCTTTCAGATGATCTTGATATGGTTTTAGGTCTTCTTTCGGAACAGCTGCAACACCCAGCCTTTAACGAAGAGGACATAGAAAAAGCAAAGAAAAGAATGATTACTAGCTATAAGAGAAAAAAGGAAAGCACAAGAGGAAATGCGGTTGACAACATGCTTACAAACTTTTATCCAAAAGGACATCAAAACGCCCCAGAAGACAACGACAGATCTATTGAAGATATTAAGAAAATCACAAGAAAAGAC
>Ga0066851_10000815_pt1 | contig 15507 bp, 40 predicted proteins | sample ETNtaG_7_FD_65493 | JGI IMG/M metagenome (GOLD analysis project Ga0066851, IMG submission 65493) | Marine microbial and viral communities from oxygen minimum zone, Eastern Pacific Ocean - ETNP201406SV65 | ecosystem: Environmental > Aquatic > Marine > Oceanic | place: Pacific Ocean: Eastern... | reverse complement strand
TGGACCAATAATGAACAGCACGATCCCAGCGTGTTTAGAGGGAACTTATAGTTTTGGAAACATAGTTATTGATTTAAATGGGCAGTCTTTTCCAGATCAGCCGCACGCCAAGGCTGCAGCTACATGGACATATTATGATAAAACTACTCATGAGATACTCGGCGCTAGAATTGAGATTAAAGAAAAATGGTCCACCAAAGAAAGAGTTCTTGAGCATGAATTTGGCCACGCGTTTGGATGGAACCACTATGCTCGTAAATATCATTTAATGCACCCCGTGCATGATGAAGGTGGATGGGATACCACCGGCTTAAAAAAGAAAAGGAAATAAGTTATGAAACCGTTAAAATTATGGGAACCAAAGTTTGTAGAAAATAGCAATTTGCCAGTATGGTTATCTAAATTTTCGCCTATAGACATATGGGCAATCTCTTTAGCTTTCTGGGTTCACTGCCGCGGAGAGCTTTCTAAAACAACCAAGCGCCATGAAACAATACATTTTCAACAATGGCTAGAATTAGGAATCATTGGATTTTTAATTTTATATCCGCTGTTCTATCTAGTTGGCTTAATAAGATATAGGGATAGAAGATTGGCTTATATAGAGAGCCCGTTTGAGAGAGAAGCATATCAAAACGAACGAAAATACACTTACTTAGAAAAGAGAAAAAGGTATGCTTGGGTTAAGCTTATTCTTTGACGTCTTTTGTCAAAAGGGTTAAATTCTGTCTAAAAGCCTGTTTTATTTTTCCATTAATGAGAATTTCATACACATCGTAGTACGAAAATACAGAGTCTTCTATAATTTTCATAGGCCTTCCGATATATCTGCAGACTGTAGCTATATCTCCCTCTTGCGCTAGCGTTGATTGACCTTTGAAATCATTAGACGAAGGGTAAGAACCCAAATCAACACTCTCAAAGAATAATATTCCACTATCTCCACGAGCTGGTGCCGTAACAAATCCTTCTGGGCTATAGGCATTATCTTGGAGAGATATTTTTACTAAACTTCCTGGTTTAAGTTTTGTTTTCATCAGTTAAAATAAGTATCAAAGGTAAAACAATGAAGCTAACAAATATATTTCTCCAACACCCTAAAGAAGTCGGGGAGACATACACCCAGCATTTACGAAGAGCTCTGCTGGCAGTCTTAGTGCTGGCTACAGCTCAAGCAGCTCTTGTCGTTCATGCATTCTTTCCTTTTTTGTTTGTACATACTGCATCAAACAAATTAAAATCTATTATAGAAGGAATTCCAAAACAATGATTAAGATTGGAGACAGGGTTACGCTCTTTCGTAACATAACTCGAGAAGGCGTAGTAGTAGATCTAAAAGAAGCCGCCTCAAAGACCTGGTTTGTGGGAGGGGTTGCAAGCACTAAGCTTTTCGCAACAGTTCGGTTCGATGAAGATGAAAACTTGCATGAATTTCCAGTTTCTGATTTGATGAGGTTAGAGTAATGTCGTTTAAGTGGCTCTTTCAAATTTCTAAGAATTTGCATTTTGAGACACAGCTTTTAGAAGTAATGGATTGGAATCAAGAAAATGCTGCATCTTTTATAGATGATGTAGAAAAAGAGATTTCTCTTCATGAGCACAACGATCAAAATGTTTTTTATGAAAGCATAATCTCTAAAGGAAGAAAATATGTTCCAGATCATCATTTTGAAGAATTTGAAAAGCTCATGAAAGAAACAATCAATAACATACTAGTGGATATATTAGAAAAAAATAAAGAGCTAGAAAGTTTGGAGAATTAAATGAGAGATATAAGTAGCGATGGAAAAACCATTTCAATTCATAAGTTTGAAAGTTTAGATTCACCCGCTAGAAAGCGTTCTAAGGGAGATAGACTAGCGGTGGTATTAGACGTGGAGACCACTGGGCTTAGTGCAGACTTAGACAAAGTAATACAGCTTGCTATCAGGCCGTTTTATTTTGATCCAGAAACATATGAAGTTACTGGCATCGCTAGAAAGACTGTTCTTTTTAATGATCCTGGCGAACCGCTTAGAGAAGAAATAGTAAATATTACTGGTATTACTGATGAAGATTTGTCTGGAAATACCATTGATTGGGAATGGGTGAGAGATGCTCTTCATAGGCCTGATATTATTATTACTCATAACGTTGCATTTGATAGAAAGTTTGTTGAGAAGGCATTAGCCGCTAGCGGTTTAAATTATACGGATGGACCTATATGGTGTTGCTCAATGAGGCAAGTGGAGTGGACTGAAGTATGTCGTCCATCTAAGGCTCTGGAAGTCTTATGCGCATGGTCTGGATTTTTCTATAATGCTCATAAGGCTGACGCTGATGTGGATGCTCTGTTGCATCTTCTTCGTAAGGAAAATAAACTGGGTGAGCTTGTAGTTAGGGGTACTGCGCCAGAATATCGAGTCTTTGCAGTTAACACTCCATACGAATTAAACTCAGAACTCAAGCGAAGGTGGTATCGATGGGATCCATCAGTTAAATTGTGGTGGAAAGGCTTTGAAGAATCTTCGGACGCAGATGAAGAAATTGAATGGCTTAAAGAAAATATTGATGGTGTAGAGCCGCAAGTATTTGAAGTTGAGGCAAAACACAGGTATTCTCCCGAATAAAATGCATATTTAGCTGTGTAGGAGAATTTCAATGGCATCTGTATTTTCAAACGCTACCATGACTTTTATCTTTCAAGAAAAGGTAACAATCAACAATACCGAATATGGTAGCAGAACTGAAGTAAAAATTGGCGGTATTAACGAAGTAGTCCAGCGCGTAGTGAATGTGCCAACATCTCAAGTTACTCTTTTAAACTTGGGCTCTTCTGTTGGTGCTGGTACTATGGTGACTGGAAACGTTCAATATGCAAGATTAACTAATTTAGATAATGAAAATTGGATTAGGCTTACGTTTGTCCGGGGTGAAGGTAACCAATTTGATGTAAAGCTAGACCCAGAAAAATCTTACGTATTTAGTAATGCTAAAATTTCTGGATCAGCCGCGGGTGATTCATTTGGATCATTCGTTGATTTTACATCTCTTAAGGCTATAGCAGACTCTTCTGCTGTAGATCTAGAAATATTTGTAGCTTCTAAATAGAATTAAAAAATTGGTCTTTTCCGTATAAAATTGTATATGAAAAGAAGTTTGACTAGACGGAACAGATACGATATAAAATTAAAAAGTTCTAAATGGTTTCCAATTGAGCTTTGCACGATTAACTTTAAACATGACGCTAATCTTGGATTTCTTATCCGAGCGGCCGCGTGTTTTGGCATCAGGAGAATTAATGTGATCGGGGATTGCCCTCCTCGATCTATCCTAAACCCTCTTTCTGGAAGTCTGTATGATTATATCGAGATTAAAAAGTATTCTCGGCCGTGCGAATTCCTGGATTATGTTAAAGCTGAAGGTCTTAGAGTGGTTTCTGCAGAAATATCTCAAGATTCAACACCCCTCGATGTTTTTACTTTCGACTATTCTAGCCGTCTGGTTTTGGTGGTGGGTCAAGAGTACTCAGGCGTCCCAATAGAAATACTTAGAAATAGCGAACAGGTTTATATCCCGATGCCAGGGCCAGGCTTTTGCCTAAACACATCTCAAGCCGCAAACATCATGTTGTACGAGGCAGTAAAACAATATGAGACGAAAGTTAAAGAAAAAAACCAAACAGCTTCAAGATAAAGCTTCTCTGCTTTTAGACAACATAGCTCTTACGTCTTGTGCTCTTCTGATCATTACCGCCCATTTTGTAAGAGAGCGTTTTAAAAGTAAAAAATCAAAAAGGCGAACTCGAAAATAATTAATCATGAGGTTAACATGAAGATCGGATTAGTTCCCATGGCTGCTAAGCCATATCACGCTGGACATCATGCTTTAGTTGAAAAAGCAGCTAGAGAAAATGACCAAGTAAAGCTGTTTATATCTACTACCGACCGAGCGCGTCCGGGTGAAGCTACCATACGCGGCGAAGACATGATTAAAGTTTGGCAAAATCACCTCGAGAGTATTTTACCTTCTAATGTTATTCCACTGTATGTAAGAGTTCCAGTAAGGGAAGTTTACGAAGAGCTAAGAGCTGCAGAGTCTCAACAAGATCCCGGTGTTTCTTATATGGTTTATTCAGATCCAGAAGACACAGCAGCTAATTATCCAGAAAACTATAGACAGAAGTATTTCCCTCAACTCTATAGCTCTGGTCAGGCTCAGTTTGCTGCTGAGTGCGATGAACCCGGTTGCACTCGTGGAATAGGCACTCCAGACATTAGCGGAACTCAAATGAGAAAGCATCTCGAAACTGGAGACTATTCTAAATTTGCAGCCAATATGCCAGATGGAGTAGATGCACAAGCTATTTATGATATTCTATCTGGAAAGTCGACTATAAGAGAATATGTTAAAGTTGTTTGGGCTGGCGGGCTGGGATGAATCTTTTGCGCCGATATATTGGCGAGATTCTAAAAGAATCTTCTACCGGCAGGGTCCGGAATCTGTCTCAAGATGAATTAGTGTCTTTAGTAGATTCTCTCCTTGGCCACGACGGAGATTTAGTTTTTACTGAGAAGATGGCTGGCACTCACATGGATGTTTTGGTTAAATCTACTGGAGAAGCTCTCTCTAGAAGCAAAACTGGCAGAGCTCATGGTGCAGAATATGGAAACCAAACATCGTCTCCCCAAATTACTCAGGCTATTGAGGCCTCTCACCCGCAGGTTTCAGAAGATATAAACTATTTATTTGAAATTATTCGTCCAGATAATCGGCCAGACTATATTGATTATATCATTGGAGATCAGACTGTAGCGATAGAATACTCTGGCGCGCTTTCTGATTCAGTTAAAGAAGAGTTGAACAACTCTCAATCGGAAGTTAGATTTTTAACTAAGGGAGATATAACTAGAGAGATTATAGATATTCCTGACAGCTCTCTTAATATTCTTTTAGCTTTGCAAGACGAGTTAGAAAACTCTCAAATATCTGCTAATAGAAAAAGAGAAATTGAAAGCGAATTAGCCTCTGTTGTAGGAGAAGTATTTTCTGATAGCGTGCTTGGCGGTCCCACTGAGGGTGTTTTTGTAAGCGGTGGAGAGAGAGATTTTAAAATTCCCACTCAGCAATACTCAGATATTCAGAGGTTGCAGGCTCCAATTTACACTATTTTTAGCGGAAGATCTTCTCTAAGCAAGAAAGAGCTGAAAAATAGAATTATCGGAGTCTCAGAAGACCCTGATAAAATAAACAGTGATAAGATATTACAAGACCTAGTCAAATATTTAGAAGCTGCTGAAGAGGGTTTCCCATCTGGCTTTAGGAGTTTCGTATCTCCAGAAGAAGCAGTAGATATTTTAGATGATTTAGATGATGCAGCCGGCGGTTCTAAAGCGGCTGCTAGAAGAGTATATCAAGCTTTAAACCGTAGAGTGAGTAATAGAGATTTGTGGTATTCCGCATAATTTTGTGAAAAAATACACATATCCTGATATAATATAAATGAAGTATAAAGTTGGTGACATTGTATTGGTGTCCTCTCCAGCGGGTGAGGTCATACCTAATATCCACGTAAAGCTACTGAAGAGGATCGAAGTAAAACCATCAAAAGGAAACAGGATGGATTGGCCTGGATATTCTGGATGGGAAGCTACTCCAGTCTTCCAGGAAGAAATTGATGTTTTAAGAAAAAAATGGAATATACCACTCACTAAACCAGAAGAAGACATAACATTTGTATATGATAAAAGCATTGTCAAAAAACCGAGAAATCCCCAACCAAAACCTGAGAAAATCTCAGCAGGAGTACGCCGAAGAAGGAGATCTAATAAGGTGGAAAGAAAGCGTGGTGGTAAAACTGGAAAAAGCTAATCCATGGGGACTAAACTGGAAGGGCGAAAGGAATACTGGTTTGATTTTAAAAATCTCAAAGAATTCTATGCCTAATCATAAATTTTCATTCATAGACCAGGCTGAAATTCTTTGGGAAGACGGCTCTATTTCGCATACATCTCTAAGCGCGGTGGAAAGAATCAATGAATAAAAATGCGATAGATTTTGAAGTGATGCACTGCTATCTTGATAGCGGTCTAGTGCCTGTTTCTAGTTTTTCTCCAGAGGGTGTAAAAAGCTTTCTAAAGCTTTTAGAGTCTCTTTCGGAAGATGACCAGCGGCAAGCTAAGAGAAAATTTAGAAAGAAGTGGAGAAAGCTTTTGAAAAAATTAGACAGCGCCCAAGCTTTTGATCTACGCAACGATTCAGAAATTACTCCTATACTTAGAGCTCGCCGACGGCGAGCCGTCCATAGATCTATAATGGATGAAATTGGCTCTAGAGAAAACAATGGCTAGAAAAAAGAAAATATATGTAGAAGATTTTCTGGCGGGAATTAAAAGATCTCAAGATATTGCACTGGATTCTTTAAAAATTCATGCCTCTAAACTAAAAAAGATAGCCGAAGATATGGAAGCAAGAATTGAAAGGTACGGCACAGATGGCTATTACAGCACGCATCATGATGCGATGCCAACAGTAAAGCAGATATATACCACCTCTTTGAGGCTTGGCGAACTTAAAAAACTAGAAGAAGATCTTAAATCTTTTAACAAGAAAAACAAATAAAATTTACTAGCGTTGATTAGAATTTATCATAAGGAGTGGATGTGATTCATCTATCTTGCCCCGTACCCCGAAGTATTACAGTCGCCTGTTCAGGCGGTGTAGATTCAATGGTCGCCTTAGATTTCTTTATGAAAGGAAGGAAAAATATTAAGGTGGCTTATTTTGACCATGACACCGCACACGGAAAAGTAGCGAAAAGATTTGTTGAAAGCTACTGCAGGGAGCATGGAATAGAGTTTTTAGATTCTTGCGTGACTCGAGAAAGAATGGAAGATGAATCACCGGAAGAGTACTGGAGAAACGAGAGAGTTTCTTGGCTGCATTCTTTGCCTGGCACTGTAGTTACAGCTCATCATTTAGATGACGCAGTGGAGTGGTGGGTCTTTTCTTGTTTGAACGGCACTGGCCGCTTGATTCCAAGCGTTAACAGAAATATTATTCGCCCATTCTTATGGACTCCGAAATCTGAGCTCATTCGGTGGGCTAATAAAAATCAGGTTCCACACGTAGAGGATGAGTCTAACAAAAATTTGCGATACGCTAGAAATAGAATTCGTCATAATATTTTACCAGAAGCTTTGAAAATTAATCCAGGGCTATATAAGGTTGTAAAGAAGAAGCTGAAAGATGATTTTGGCTTCGACAGAGGAGAGAGGCTCGTATGTTAAAGAGTTTGTCGTTTGATGATGTTTTGCTTGCACCGCAATATAGCGACATCATTTCAAGAAAAGAAGTAGATATTTCAGTCCGATTAGATAGAGACTTAAAATTAGATATTCCCATTATTTCTAGCCCGATGGATACTGTAACTGAGAGCCTCACCGCTGTTGAAATGCATAACCAAGGCGGGCTGGGATTAATCCACAGGTACAATTCTGTTAGAGATCAAGCTCTTTTGGTTAAATCTTGCAACGGGGCTGACGTTGGAGCAGCAGTTGGAGTTTCCGGCGATTACATAGAGAGGACTCGCGCTCTTCTAGATAGTGGCGCTAGAGTTATCTGTGTAGATATAGCTCATGGTCACCACTCTCTTATGAGGCACGCTCTTAAAACTCTTAGAAACACGTTCGGAAATTCAATTCATATTATGGCTGGTAATGTTGCTACCCTTGAAGCTTTTAATGATTTGTCTGATTGGGGAGCAGATAGCATTCGAGTCGGCATTGGCGGAGGGTCTATATGCTCAACTAGAATCCAGACCGGCCACGGGGTTCCTACCCTTCAATCTATTTTAGATTGCTCTAACTCTGATCGCGACTCTAAGTTAATTGCTGATGGTGGGATTAGAACGAGTGGAGATATTGTTAAAGCTCTTGCAGCTGGCGCCGATGCAGTTATCTTAGGATCACTTTTAGCTGGCACTAATGAGTCTCCAGGTGAAAATATTTATCGCGATGGCAAGTCGTTTAAGGCATATAGAGGTATGGCATCCGTAGAGGCCCAGATTGATTGGAGAGGGCATACCGCTTCAGTGGAAGGTGTATCTAGCCTCGTTCCTTGTAAGGGTAATCTGAGGGATGTTTTGGAAGGCCTTTGTACAGGGATCCGATCTGGCTTTTCATATTCTGGAGTTCGAGATCTCTTAGAATTACAAGCCAGATGTACATTTATTCAACAGACATCTGCCGGTGGAGTAGAGAGTTCTACTCATATTAATAATCGCTAACCAGCTAGGGAATTATAAAAATGAATAATAGACTAGATCGCTTTGTAGAATCAACGACGCCCATGATAAAGCATGCTCTAAACGAGTATTCTGATGAGCGTGCTCCGAAATATATTAAGGTGGCATGTAAGTATAGATTTAAGCAGGGATTCTATTATCAGTTGAGTAGGTATCTTCTGCAGTATCACTTAGTAAGTCGCTCTGCCTTAGATCTCTCTAAAGAACTTGGATTTGAAGATGAATGTTGGAATATGCAGTGGGACGATCAACCAAAATACGATCCAGCTGGTAGAAAAACTTTTCATATCGAACATGTATTTACTGGGGAGATGTTTTTTAGGGCTCTAAAAAGCTTAAATGACTCTGGAGAACTTAACCAAGAAACTCTAATGAAGTTTATTCTAGACAATTACAGGACTGCGTGGATTCTTAAAGAGGAAGATAAAAAGCTCGCAAAATCTAACCGCGGGACTACGCTTCAAGATGCGCTAAACCACTACAAAGATGTAGGTATTGATCTTCTCCATAAGCCCTGGGACCAAGCATAAATCAAAGTTAACTATTTTTAATTTAATTCAAAAATAGCAGACTTTCATATTTAATAGAGGAGACGGCGCGCATGCAAATCTTCTCTCTGCGAGGAATCCCCATAAAATTGCATTATAGCTTCTTAATATTAGGAGCTGTTTGGGTTTTTTATAACGGACTTCAGTTAGGAATTACCGGTGCCGCTTACGCCTTAGGATTGGGCTTAGCTTTATTCGGGTCAGTTCTTTTGCATGAACTTGGTCACTCGTTAATGGCAGCCACTTACGGTATTTCTACACGGCACATTACGCTTTACCCTTTTGGCGGAATAGCGGCTATAGAGAGCGAACCCAAACCTGGACTAGAAGAGTTTTTTATTGCTTTAGCTGGACCAGCTGTAAACTTTATTTTAGCTGGATTGTTGGCGCCAGCAATGCTCATAAACCTTCAATTATTCTCTTTTTTAGTGGGGATAAACTTAGTAATGGGAATATTCAATCTTATCCCTGCTTTTCCAATGGACGGAGGTAGAATTTTACGGTCGCTGTTAATGACTAAGATGAGTAAAAGAAGATCTACTATAATCTCTTTGAACATGTCTCTTGTTTGGGTTGTGGCATTTTTAATAGTGGGAGCGTATTTTCAGTGGTACGGTCTTATTTTTGTCGGATTGTTTCTTGGCTATATAATTAGAGTAGAAAAGAGAAGAATATCTGTCAATAACGTAAGATAGATATAGCTCTAGACTAAGAAACGGAGGGATTAAATGACGCTTAAAGATAAAGGATCTGTGATTTTTTGTTTGCTTTGCGCGGCAGCCACTGGATGGCTAATCGGATCAATCATCCTCGCTTAGAAGATCTTCTTCATCTTCCTCACTTGGGAATTCGTTTAATTCTTCATCATCGATATTCATTAATTCTTGTAGAGCTTTTTCTCGCTCTATTTCTGCTATACTCTTAGTATCCTTGTTTTTAGGACACCCAATGAGCAATAGCAAAAATGTAAATAATATTGTCCGCATGGTTTCCCCTGGATATAATTTAACTATCATGGCTAAAAGAAAAAAGAACACTAAAGTAGTTAGAAAAAAGAATACTAAAAAGCTTGAGCAAGTTGGGCCCTTAGAGTATGAGGGGTGGAATGTTGGCGATAGCTGTTGGTTTCCAGTTTATTGGGAAGTTAAGTCTCACCAGGGGCAGATAATGTCTTTTCATCCAAACGACAACATTGAACCAGCAGTAAACGTGATGGATATAACTCATGGTGGATACAGGACAATTCCTTTCCGATATATTTTTGACGACGCCAAGAAAGCAAAGCTGTTTAGAAAAGAAGAATTTGCAAAATAAATTGTACATTTTGTAAAAAAAGGCCTCCGATATAGTATAATACTACTATAAGGACAAGGAGTTCTAAATGACTTTCACTTCCCGCGAACAGGCCCTCCTCACCAACACCGACGTCCTGGGTTACATCCAGGCGGAGAACGCCAAGCGCGACGCGCAGGCGAAGGCTGAGGGCTGGCAGTTCTGGACCCTCATGGCTGAGAGCCTGGCGGATGAGCACGCCAACGTCTACGAGCTGGAGCACCGGCTCGCTCGTGGCACCTACAGCGATGTGTTCAAGGACGCGTATTTTCATCGTCCCCACATCGACATGAGTGGCTGGACTCTCAGCGAAATCGAGGCCAAGATCGAGGAGATTTGCGAACGCGAAGCTCGCGCCGCGGAGCTCGAAGCTGAGTGGCTGGCTGAGCAGGAGAAGCTCGAGCGCGAAGAGATCGCTCTCGGCCTGGCCGAGCCCACGGAAGAAGTGGAGCTCGAAGAATGGGAAATCTACGAGGCCAAGGCTGAAGCCGCTGGCTACTAAATCTTTTTCACAACAACAACTCTCAAACGAGGTAAAAAATGCAACTACACGAAGCACTTCAAATGATTTCTGGAATGAACGAATCAGAGCTACACGATCTTAATCGAGCTGTGATTATGCAGATTAAGGATCGCCGAAACCGCGACGCTCGTCAGAAGCGTTGCACGCTCAAGGCTGGCGACAAGGTTTGCTGGACTGGCAGAAATGGCTATACCGAGGGTACTATCAGACGAGTTAAGCGTAAGAAGGCTATCGTTGAAGTGCTTAATATCGGTAAGAATGGCAGTAGTTGGGATGTACCGCTCAACATGCTCCACATTGTTTAAAAAATAAGTTCGCTTTTGTAAAAAAAGCATCTCAGTATGGTATAATAGTACTATAAGGAGGATGATTATGGAAATCGTCATTGGTACTCGAGTTCGCTCTTTCGACTTTTCACACGATCGCTCGCTTGATGGCGAACGCGCTTGTTACGTCGAGGGCGAGGTTGTCGGCTTTGATCATGTTGAGGGTTGCGATCGTTATCGCATCTTGGTTGATCGCGATATTTTTGGAGGCGTAGAAGAAGACCGTCGCGTTGGCGATCTTATTTACCCACCGATTAATGGAACTAGCACCTGGCTAGGTCGAGTTACTGACGGTGTGGAGGTGATTTAATGGGAAAACTTATTCTCGCATATCTTTTTCTTATTTTCACTGGAGTGTTGGGTGGCCATAGAATCTATCTAGGTCGATATCTTTCAGCTCTAGTTTACGCTTTGACTGGAGGTCTATTCGGCCTCGGTCTTGTTTGGGATTTTTTCATAGGAATCCCGCTTATGGTCTGTTGCGACAAAGGATAATTAATGCAAGCTATCATGGTCAATCCTGCGCACTATCAGGAAATCCTGAACTTTCTGAAAAGGGAAGGCCCACAGAAGATTGCAGCCATCAAGAGGTTGCGGACAGCTGCGCAGGAGTTTTCCGGAGAATCGCTTAATCTGAGAGACGCTAAGAATGCAGTAGAACGCTTGCAGCATGAGCTAGCTCTTGGAAACTATCCGAACGCTCACGAAACTGGTCCATTGATTATGTGCGGTCCGCGGATTAAGAGCTTGGTAGTAAACTTCGGAGACGGAGACGTAGAAGTCGACGTAGAGACAATGCAGATGAAGATTCTATCTCAGTTGCCAGTTATTGGCGTAGATTCTTGCGGTCAGATTTTGGAGCTTGTTCAGGTTATCAAAGCTTTTAGTGACGGTCACAAAGTTGGTATCATTAAGAAGAAGGAAGAATCATGAAACTAGGCGATCTTGTTATGGACCACGAGCTCGGTCAACACGGTATTATTACCGAGGCAAAAGCTTGTCGATATTATCCAGACACTATAGATGAAGTTCTAGCTTTTGAATATACAGTTCTCTATGAAGATGGAAGTTTTGACACTGCTTATGAAAATGCGCTGGAGGTTATCAATGAAAGTCGGTGATTTGGTATCTTTGAAGATGAAAAAGACACAGCCTCCGCAAATACCGCGACACGGCGTAATCGTCAATACGTGGAGAAACCACAAGAATCGCTTGCAGCAGATAGAAATATTATGGGCAGAGGGAAATATTGCAAAACACAGTCCCGATCTATTCGAGGTTATTAATGAAAATCGGTGATATGGTTAAAAATATCCCTACTGTGAATAGTGATAAAAGCAGAGTGGGCATCATTATTGGGGCAATTGTTTCTAATCCAGAAACTATTCCGCCTGTCGTTAAGGTTCTTTGGAGCTCTGGCGAAATAGACAAAGAATGGACTGATGAGCTATGGGTAGTAAAATGAGAGACATTGCAGAAATTGTTATGAACTATAAGCAAATGGAGAGCAGCATCGCTGGCAGCAGCATGCTTAGAGAAGTCCGATGGCAATATGCCGACATGGCTGAAGGTGGCAATGGTGGACCGCTTGGCTTTGCTCCTGAAGACTGGCCAGGTAATTGCTCGCCAACCTGTCGTGAATACAATTACCCTAACACGCCTGATAGCTTTTTTCAAGAGGTCCGCGACCTCATGGGGTGGAAGTAATGAAGTGGGAAATAAGAAAGCTTGAAGATAAGTGGGGAGTATTCCTCATTCAAAAATACTGTAAGACGGACGAGCCAGTATGCTATGGTGCTAGCATTTCAAAAGAGACTGCTATTCGAACCGTTGAACGTCTAAACAACCCCGTTTATAAGGAGAAAATCTAATGGGAAACGCTGGAGATATTTATTTGTACTTGGACCGGAATCAATGCGATCAATTTAAAGTTCCTTACTTTCAAGAAGGAGCACTTCAGGTTGGTGCAGACGTTTTGCTTCGGTCTAAAGATTATGATACTTTTCATCGTGGAGTTCTTGAACTTTTTGGGTTTGCCGGAATCTCTCTCTCGCGAAAAGAGAAAGATAATCCCGGATGGTATCTACTTAATGGATACACTATTGACGATAATGGAAACGTGACGTATGCAAATGCATAAAGAAAAATACGAAGAGCTACTTCGTAGATTTTCTCAAGAGCTTCATGAAGTTGGAGTAACTGGAGGGCTACGAGATCTGATCGCAGATCAATGCGATAGAACGCCCAACGCCGCTAGCGCCTCTGTAGATGAAGTAACAGATCGATTCACTTATCGCCACGAAGGCTATATGATTGAGGCTGTCAGGATGGTCAAGCTTGTAGTAAAAAAATGCAAGTGATTCTGTAAAAAAAGGCCCTAGATGTAGTATAATACTACTATAAGGTAAGGAAAAGCTAATGGGTACACATTCAGTTCTCGCAGTAAAACTTCCAGATGGCTCGATCTCTGGGTGCTATGTTCACTTCGACGGCGCGACGATGGAAGGAAGAATCGAAAAGTATTTGGAGAATCACACAACTACCGATCTCGCTCTTCTCATCGCCCAAGCCCAATCTGTTGGTGGAATGAGAAGTTTTCACTCCCCAAGTGATTCTTTCGATCTCACACAAGACGATCACGAAACAGAGTTTCTGGACGATGATGAACCCTACATCATTACTGATATCTCTCAGGATGAATATCACATGGGCGCTCATTATCGATATATCGTAGACTATCAAACTAAAAAAATCAAATCAATGCGCGCATGAGGAAAAATGGAAGAATCAAACCAAGAAATTTTTGTAGCTGCTGGACTTACTCCAGCAGAAGTAGCTCTAATTCCGGCTTACATCGCCGATGAAGCAGAGTTTTACGACTCTTCAGCTTACGAAAAGCTCTTTGAGCACTTTGCTTTCGAAACCGGCGAAATGCCGTATGGAACAGCTAAGTATCGTGACGGCGAAGCAGACGTCTGGATTCTAGAGCGCTTGGAAGAAAATGAAAGTCGGTGATTTAGTCAAAGTTTTAGCTGATGACCTTGATGCTAAAGCTGCTATTGGAACAATTTTGGCACCATGGACGACTGGCGTGCACCCATGGTGGGAAGTACTTATTGCTGGCGGTAGAATAATCCACTGGCCCGAGAGTCAAATGGAGTTGATAAATGAAAATCGGCGACTTAGTTAAAGTTAAAAAGTGCCCTACTGAAGCAGAAGGGTTTGGTCATCTTACGTGCCAATGCTTTTTCTGCGCATCTCAATCTAACAGAATCGGAGTCGTTACAGGCCCGGGCCCTCGAAATCAATGGGAAGTCATGTTTGATACTGGGATGTGGCGGCTTGACGATTTTGAAGAGGCTCGAGGAGAGGTACAGGTGATTCGTGAAAGCCGGTGACATTGTAGAGTGCTTAGATTATGGAATGGCTCTTGTGCTTGGCCCTTGCGAAGTACCAGCCGGAGTACCAGAAACTGATTTAGATATGTTTTTAACTGACCCAGAATCTTGGCCAGTTGAAGAGGGCTGGGCAGTCCAGCTGCTCGAAGAAAAAAATATGGTTATGCTCGTTCACACGCACAATCTGCACATTGTGAGCGAGAGGAAGGAATAGGAGTGTTGTTTAAAGAAAAGAATGAGAATAAAAGCAATATCTCAGTAGAGATTAGAGACGGTAGAGTTTGTATTTTTCATTATCGTTTTGGCATCTGTTTTGAAAAGAGATCTTTTTCAGCTGTGGATTTGGTCGACGCCGGATTTGCTGAAAAAATGCTTAACTCAAGATATGGAACATTTGATTTAGAAACAGAAAAAGTGAGGAAGTAAGATGAATATTATTGACAAGATTAGCGTAGTTTTTTTGAGTGCTGTTTTTATGTTTTCAGCTGTTTTGTATACTGATTATATCACTAAGAGAAACGCTATGTTGAGAGATGTTATGTTTTGTATGGATGATGATAACTCTATGGAAGCTTACAAGTCTTGTGTGGCTGAATATAGAGAGAAGAGGTATTAAGATTATGTGGGAGACATGGACCAGAGTTTTTCAGTCTAGATCACCGGGCACTTCAGGTGGCATGCCGGTTGCGGCTGGATTCGTGGTTGCGTAAGCGGGGTCGAAAGACCGTTAGGCCATGTCTAGTTAGGGAAGTTGGGAACCCTAACACCTCTTTTTTGGAATAGAGATAATGCGAGAAAAACTTCGAAACGCAACAAAAGAAGTTCTTATGTTTGGGCTTTGCGTTGTAGTTTTGGCAGTTGTTTCTTATGAAAGCTTCTTGCATAAGAGGAGAAACAGATGAAAAAAGACAGAGAGACTTTAGAGAAAATAAAGAAGATTGTTAAAGAAGTTAGTGACAATCACCATGAACAATTCAACCTAAGCTCGGAGGCAGCGCAGGAGATTTTAGCTAAAAAAATCCTTGAGTTCTGTAAAAAAGACCTCGATATGTAGTATAATAGTACTATAAACAAGGAAAGGCAATAACCAATGCGT
>Ga0066851_10000783_pt1 | contig 15779 bp, 10 predicted proteins | sample ETNtaG_7_FD_65493 | JGI IMG/M metagenome (GOLD analysis project Ga0066851, IMG submission 65493) | Marine microbial and viral communities from oxygen minimum zone, Eastern Pacific Ocean - ETNP201406SV65 | ecosystem: Environmental > Aquatic > Marine > Oceanic | place: Pacific Ocean: Eastern... | reverse complement strand
CCTGCCAGTCGGTAGTTACCGGCGAACTAGGGCAGTAATTGCACTGGGGAGGGTCAGACTTCTTTTCTGGGTCTGGCAGGATCATATTGCATTCCCCGCAAGCGAAAGGTTGCTTGACCATCTTATTCATCCCCTCCAAACCAGTCAAAGGATCCGAGTCCGTCCATCTTGCAGTTTAGTCCAATTTTGCTTGAACGGGGGTCGTTATGATTAATTGACTTAGAAACTATCCTGGATCTAATGAATGATCCCTCCTCCAAATTCCTGCCGCTTTGAGCTCCTTCGATTCTCTTTACTCCTAAGTTAACCTGTATAGGTTCATCTAGGATTTGGGACTTGTGCAATAGTGCCTCCATTGGGCCTATTCTGACGAATGCGCCGTACTCTGAAATCTCGGAAACGGCTCCGTCTATGACCTCATTGTTATCCATAGAGAAAACGATGGCCTTGAAACGAACATTCTGATAAATCGCCCCGTCTCCGTGGATAATCTTGCCCCTTCCAACTGCCTCGTGATCAAAAGTAAGAAGTGTGAAATTCTCATCCTCGTCGAATCTACATTCGAATGCATCGTGGGCTAACTCGTCTATATGATCCTCTAGTCTACGGCCTCTACGAATGTATTCTGCGGGTATGCGGATGGTGGACTCTCTTGTTTCAAGGGTATACATTCTTCTTTCCTCCTATGCGGACCTTCCCGAAGCCGGACGGAGGTGGGAGTCGCTCCCGTCCCTCATCGGCCATGCCTCTGGAGGAGAGGTCCGTGCGACCCGGCCACCGACCACTCCGGTATAAGCACAACGGATTGGCAATAATGCTCGGCTAATGGCTTTGGCCATCAGACCGTAGGTCTGAATGTGGGTTTGGTGCGAATGTTCAAGTGGACCCGGAATCGCATCTACGATTCTGATGGTAGCGGATGTCTTTGTACGAGTGGGTCGGCGAAAAACTATTTTCGCCATTTTTGTTGCTATGGCACTGGCAGTTCCCCTAGCAACAATCAATCACCACCATTACAATGTGGACTCTCAAGGATTGGAGATGGATTCGAAAATATATACTTCAGGGGATGAAACTGAGGTTTGGACGGATGGAGGTCAGCCGTGGCCTCAGTCTGGAAGAACCTCTTCTAGATTAGGAGAAGTGCCTCTTCATGACCCATCTGGAGGTGCTGGTTCAGGGTCTCCTACAGATTCTGAGTCACTTATGTCGGTAGTTGAACCTGCAGTGAACTGGGAATATGGATCATACTCAATTGGAACTGATGCTCTTTCAACTCCGATTGTGGACTTGGGCAATTCAATTGAAATCGGCCCTGGTGCCTTACAGAGATGTGGAGAGTCTTCGCTATTCACATTATTAGTTCAGAGTGAAGATGTTTCTGGATCAGATCACAGTATACTCAGGCTCATTGAGGGAGAAGATTCGGAGCTTGCTTGGCAAGTAGATCTGGGAGTAACTGAGAAAGTCAAGGCGGCGCCAGTTGTAGTTGATATCGAAGGAGATGGATTTCCAGAGATTGTAGTCGTCTATGATGCGGGAGGTTCATTGAATGTTGACGTGTGGTCGCCAAGATTATCTTGCACGGTGACTGGTTGGTCTTACTCTGGGAACTCTGGCGAGTTACTGTGGTCTTGGACTGATGAGTCACTAATGATTAGCAGTGATGAGGGGCCCTACACAAATGCCATTTGGGGAGGTCACAAACCCACAACACAGCCACTTCTAGCCGATCTAGACTTAGATGGTGATGCAGAACTAGTCATTGCTGCCATAGACGAGGAGACTAAGGATCCGGTAGTGATTGCTTTGCCGCTCCGGGAAAATGGGACTCCCAATTCACTATGGGAGGTTTCTTTGAACAAAGGTAGTCACCCATCTGATCCTGCCTTCGCACAGTTAGATGGCGAAACCGGGTTCATTTTTCTAACCACAATCGAGGCAAACAACGGCGGGATGTGGGTGTGGAAGATTGATTCTGAAAGTGGTAGTTCATCTTGGCAGGGTGGGCTTTCTCTGAACAATCTAGATGGAGACACTAATTCCCCTCATATCAGACTACCTGGTCCCATAATAGCAAATCTTGATTCTGATGAAGATCCAGAAATAATAATCACAATTCCCAGTGATGCTGATGGCTCGACAGCAGTAGATGGGGCGGAATTCAGGGGGCTTGAAATTTCCGATGGAAGTCAGATTTGGGAATTTGAAGCCTCAAATGGGTTTGCAGATGCACCTCCGACGGCTATTGATACAAACGGTGATGGTTCGCATGATAGGGTCTGTTGGAACACATGGTGGCAGACAACGACCGATAGGCATGGTGCTGCTGGTTGTCACGATGTAAGTGGCTCGACACCGAATCAAGAGTGGGTACAAGATTTGGAACAGAGTAGCGGAACTCCCAATGACGAGATTGCCGTGGCATCTCCTGCATGGATGAATATCGATTCCCAAGATGAGCAAGAGTTACTCGTTTCTTACGGCAGGTCGCTATGGGCCTTCGATGGATCCAGTGGATCCCCGGCAGGGATAAATCAGGAATGGTCTGATGAAATCGAGCTGGGGCACAGAACATGGTCCTCACCGTCCTTTGCAGATATCGATGGAGATGCGACCCTCGACATTGTCCTGGGAAGTGCGGTCGTCTCCATGTCAATGTCAGACGTGCGGCCTTTGACTGACGGGAGGGGGATCGTGTTCAACCCCAGCTCCCCAGATCCCGGGGGAGACGTGACTGTAACCGTTTACATCGAGAACGCGGGAACATCTGAAACTGACGAGGTAGTGGATGTTGCACTATATGCTGATGGGGAGAAAATTGGAAGTATGGGCATATCTGAAATGAGTCCAGTAGAGCCAAGTGGGTCTGGTTCATTCTCCTCTTTTAGTGTGGATTGGAGCGGCGGCCTCGGAGAACATACTTTCGAATTGGTTCTGGACCCCTATCAAAATATAAGCCAAACGAGATACGACAATGACGTTCAAACTCGCATAATTGACATCATTCCGACATACAACGCATCTTTCGAGATACCAACTGAACCTCTACGAGTGGATCCTGGAAGTGACAGTTTTGCTGATTTCGGAATAAGATCGACGGGCAGGCTAGCAGGAACTTGGACGTTGGAAGTTGACGATTCTTCACTTCCGGGCGGATGGTCATGGGAAGATGCAACCCCCGGAGGAATTAGTTCCATAGAAATTGGAGTCGATGAGCTATGGAGCCCTTTGCTAAGAGTGATTGCCCCCCCAGATGCACTAGGATCCGATTCGGGTTTTCTGAAACTAACTGTTTTCAGTGATGAAGGAGAAGGAGGAATATCGGCAAATCTACCCATAGAGGCTAACAGAACTAGGGGCTTATCGATAAGGGGGCCGGATGGTACGGCTCAGAGTATTGGTTTCGGACTTGTCGCAGAAGAGGCAATAGCCTGGGTTCTTCTAGAGAATCTTGGCAATGCCGAGGAGGACCAGATCGCCATATCTTGGGATGGGACAGAATGGGGTTCAGACCTCAGAATTTTCGACTCAGATGAGAATGAGATCAGTGCTCTTTCTCTTGCTCCGGGGGAGGAAAAAGAAGTTACTGTAAGATTGCCAGTACCGAGTGTAGCTAACCCTGGAGAAAGCGTTAGCACCCCTCTTAGCATGTGTGTTGGATTCGGCGATGAACAAGAGTGCAGCGAAATTCAATTAGATTTTGTAGCTTCAAGAACTGTTGTTAGACCCAATCACATTAGGTCTGTTCCGGATAGTAACCTGACTTGGGAAATCTTGACTGACTTGCCAGAAGGAACTAGTGAGGTTAACTGGTCATTGACAGAATTGGGGATGGTTTTGCAAGACTGGTCATGGGATGCAAGTGGGCAGCTGTTGATTTCTGGGGGCACTGCCTCCATCTCTGGAGAAGCCGGATCACGTGTTAGTGGCACACTTTCTCTAGATCTTCCAAATGATGCGAGGCCCTCATTCCATATCTTCGAGACATGGGACGAAAGTGGCTCGGTTTCCCCCTTGTCCCTATCAATTGAGATTCTTCAGATACATAGAGCTGGATTAGCCGTCAACTCCCCAACTTCTCAGCCTTTCGTAGTCGATGTTGGAGATGCGAATCTCGTAGTCCTACGTCTCGAGAATCCTGGCAATGGCGATGATTCTTATTTCCTCTCTCACACCCTTATTCTGGACGAAAACGTCACATCTGACCCAGGAATACAGGTAGCATTCTCAGCCAATCCAATTCAACTTGATGCGGGTAGTTTGAGAACTGTCCCCATAAGCGTGACATTACCCGAAGATACCATGGCGAGAATTCCAATATCATTAGTCTTCACAATGACTTCCACGGGTAATGATTCTGTCTTCGAGAGAGAAGTCGTCACTTTCGAAGTTAGACAGGATCACAGATGGGAATTTGACTTATCTCATGATGATTCTTCGATTGACGGGAAGACCTTCTTTTTGGCCCCTGGAGAGAACATTTCGATCATAGTGAATGCGACAAACACTGGAAACTTGGTTGATGATCTATCTCTTGAAACTAATACTCAGATATTCCGAAGGGGTTCAGATCAATCACAGGGATGGGTCGCGAATGGAAGCTCGGCATCTAATGTATCAGTTAATGGCTCTGAGGTGATGATCGTCACAGCATCCTCTCCTATGGAGTCTTGGAATGGGTCAAGAATGAGGGTGAATGTGGATGCTGATGCCAGAAATGAGATCATAATGAGCTTTCACTTCTTTGTAGAAGTGACACGTGAACCCGGATGGGGAGTCTCCTCGGTAATGACGGATTTGGAAATTGATGCAAATGGTTCGGTCGTGGAGATAGAAATCCTCCAAGAAGGAAACAACCCCAGCGTACCATTTGTCTCGGCGTATATTTCTGGCCAGAGTGGATGGGTTATTGGTGAGATGGGCGAGCTTCCCGAGATTACTCCTGGATCCTCTACAATATTATCGTTCAACGTAACCCCTCCAGAAAGTGCCACTCCCGGGAGAACTGTGGAGCTGCACGTAAGAGTTAGGGAGGGAGACTCCATTGGCCTTAACGAAATTACCCTCCCCCTTAGAGTAGCATCGGTTTACGGATTCTCAATAGAAGCAAATGGCAATTGGGTTATCTCTCATTCAGGAGGGCATCCTCAAGCAGTGGTTACTAACACTGGAAACGCCCCTGCAACAATCGATTTTCAAGTTCTAGATCTACCTTCGGGGTGGGAAGTCGAAGGGACAACTGGGGCCGTTCTTGGCGTAGGAGAAGTTAGAGGGGTGCCGATTGAACTGGTGCCGGAAGAGGGGTGGTCTGGCGAGAATAAGACGGTCAGAATCCTTGCTACAGATTCCATGGGGAATCAGGAGGAAGTTTCCATAGAGGTTGACTTTTCAGAACACTCTTGGGGAACATCCCCCTTTATTTCGGCCCATGAAGGAGATGATGCTTTGATTATGGTCCGCGGTACAAACTCTAGCTCCACCATAATTGATTACAACACGGGAGATGTCCTCGAATGGAGTGAGATGGGTTGGCTTATGCCTATCGATTCGTCGATAAATGGGACTCTAAATGTCGATGGTATTTCTTCCCTAGACTATGTGATATCGTCATCAAAATCGGAATATAGATTCTCTACTTGTTCAATTTCTGGTAATTTCGGTGATGTGAGGGGGACTTGCTCGATTTCCAATGGGAGTAGTTCGTTTGCGTTTCAGATTCTGCTAATTGGGGATGGAGGGGTTACTCTTGACTTCAAGCAGGGGGTTTTGGATAAAAACCAGTCTGCACAGTCCTTCAATCTGAGCGGAGAGGACTGGAATCCGGATCCGGGAGAACGTAGCATCATCATTCGTCTACTGGATGGGAAGGGCACGCTGATTGTTGAATCCGAAAGAATGTACGAGGTCAGGCGTACTGACTGGAACGTTGGGATAGGGGAACTGGAATTAGTCGGAGAGGGTGAAAGTCAGCAGATTAATGTCCCAACAAAGAGGTTGAATGAGAATGTTCTGAATGGGGCGGACTGCATAATTTCAATGAGTGCGGGGAATCATTACTCAGAACACATTGTTGATATGACGCAAGCATTTGTTCCCGCGCCGAAATTCGACAGACCGGAGGTAGAAGACGGATTGGAATTGGTAGTTTCTATTGGGTGCTCTTTCCCCTGGGACATAGATTCCGATTCCAGTGACAATGAGGCACGGATAGTACTCAGTGGAGGTTCGGCTATTCAAGATAACTTCGATGAGTTTGGGACGGGTTTGCTATCTGCATTCATGGTGGTTGGCCTATATCTCGGATTATCTTGGATCGTCAGTAATAGGAGAGAGAATGAGAGACTGATGTCACTAGCCCAAACGGCTATTGAGCAGAAAATCTCTGAAAAAAGAGATGAGGCTATTCAGCAGAAAGTCGAAGATCCAGTGGAAGAAGTAGAGGGTGATGTGGAAGAAGTAGAGGACGAGGTTGAGTTCATTCAAACTGAAGAGGAGGGTGACGAGTATGATCATAGACTCAGAAGGCTTCTTGATAGATAGCTAATGGAACAAAACATGGGGAGTTACATCCGCCCTTCTTCCTTCCATACATTTGACCCAATAAGATTGGCCCCAGATAGCTTGATTGATGCGATCCATTCATCTATTGATGGGGATCACGAACAAATAGAGGAGATATTGAATGGTTTTAGTGGCCTGCCCGAGCTTAAACAGGGAGAGGCGGCGCCTCTAGATAAGGCCACGATGCTATTCATCTCAATTCTCGATTGGCATGATAATGGTGGCGCACCCCAGTCCCTTGATGCAGGTCACTCTAGGGAAAGATTGGGCAGATTCCCAAGTAATGATGGGAATGCGATTGAATATCTCTTAGAATTCACTGGTGGAGATGAGGGGGTTTCCAGGCTACACACTCTTCTTGAAAAATTGGCCAGAGGGATGAGGGAGGAAATATTGGGGTATGGCGGATTCTCCAGTGGTTCAGCGGGTGTAGAATTGCTAGGATGGCTAGACATGGAAGACGTTCATCTACTCAGAAAGGAGATAGAGAGTGGAGGATGGTTAGTCAAGTCGGATGAACCTCTTGATGGGGGAGTTCAAGATGCTTTCAGGCACCTCCTAGTTTTTCTTAGATCTGCGAGTAGGAGAAGATGTGGAATATTGATGAGGAAGCATTCCTAGGGCCTAATTCTCATTTCCCGCAGTCCGAGATAGATTGGCATGGCCTCGGTGAGAATCTTCGAAAGATGACTGTTCAATTCGCCCTCTTTGTTTTTGTGGGCGACGAAACCTGAGGTTTCCCATACCGAACCGTACCAATCCTTAGCCCAAATTCCATCACACTTTCTAGGGCCCTTTTCCCAATGAAGCATCTGATTAGAGAATGGGATCCCTACTGATTCGCACAGTTTTCCGAGAATAGAACTTGTATTTTCCAGTAATTCATTAGAATCAATAATTGGGGGATTTTTGCCCTGGACCCCTGAAACATGTTCAAGGATTCTTCTCTGTTGGGGGAGCCCTGTTGCATTCAGATCGATCGAGTCGGTGATTCTAGATAGAGAAAGGAGGACATCTCGAGGATTTCTGATTAGGAAGCAATTTGTTAGACTGTCTACCCAAGAAATGTCATTATTATCTAAGATGTGATGGCACATATGCTTCTGATACCATATCGGCTTGTTCAGAGGATTTGATCCAATTAGTTCGGAAATAACAACTTCGAAGTCAGACTCTTGATTTTCAATTACTTCTTTGGCGCTCGGATGAGGTATTCCTGTGGATTTTAGGAAGTGGGCATAGAGTGGCTCATCAGTAGCATAGCAGTCATCCCTATTGTCGAATGAGTACATCAGTGCCGTTGAAATGTTCCGAGGTCCTGACCACATCGCTATTTTCTTTTCTTCGGACACGAATTTATCCCATTACTAACTCTTGATAGAGTCTCTGGAGTAATTCACATTTCGGCCCCCTTGATCCATCTCCGATTGGCAAGCCATCAAACGAAACGACTGGGGTCAATCCAGCGAATGTGCCTGTAACGAATGCCTCATCGGCAGAACTAACCTCTTCGAATGTGAAATTTTTTTCGAAACAGGGGATATCGTTTATCGCACAAATATCCAGAACCTTCTTCCTCGTAATTCCATCTAGGCAGAACTCCCCCTTGGATGTCCAGACAGCACCATCCTTAACCATAAAGAAGTGTGTCGAATTGCATGTAGAAACGAATCCGTAAGGATCCAACATTAACCCCTCGTCGCCTCCTTTCCGGTTTGCTTCTATGCAAGCCGCAATGCAGTTGTGCTTAGAAAGACTGTTGATTTTTGGATCCTGAACCTCGGGACCGCTTCTTCTGATTCCCACCGAAACAAGACTAATTCCATCGAATGCTCTACTCTGATTTGCCTTCTTGTATTCTGGAATGATTACCATCGTAGGTGAGGAAGAAATCACCCAAGGGGCTTGGTATGGAGTAGGCTTTTTACCTCTGGAAATAATCAATCTTACATGTACTTGGTCATGCATTTTATTTGCAGAAATGACCCGATCTATTTCGGCCCTTATTTCTCCCCTAGATCTGCCCGGATCAAGTGATATTTCTGATGCACCTCGGAAAAGTCGATCCATGTGATCCTCAATGAAAACTAGATTTCCCTGATGAAGCCTGAATGATTCCCAGACCCCATCACCTAGGAGGAATCCAGCATCGAAGACTGAGATCTTAGCTTCACTACGAGGAAATAATTCGCCGTTTATAGAAATCAGAACCGTCTCGTTTCTTGGGTCTTCTTCATACTCATGAGTACCCATCAGAGTTCCTCTCCAGTAAGACGCTGGAACATACTGGCGTATAGTTCAGCCGTACTGGCTATGATATCTTCTGGCAGGGCGGGGATTGGTGGCTCCTCATAATTGGACTTCCTAGCCTCGTAAAGTGATGCATGATGTCCGGTTTCAATGTAGTGCTTCCTGACAGACTCCTTTGACAATTGCACTATTTTTCCATTTTCATAAGCTTCCGCATCCCACCATCTATCCTCATCGAGAGTCCCAAAGGAGTCTATCAATACCGGTTCCCTTCCATCTCCAAGAGCAAATTCCTTCTTACCATCTACGTGAATTAGCCCCCTCTTCGAAGTCTCCCTATCAATTACTGAATCTACCTCCAGAACTATTTCCAGAATGGAGTCTAGCTCATCTGGATCCAGATTCGAGATTTCCAAAGCCTCTTCCCTTCCAAGATTTCGGTCGAACTTCTCGAATTTAGTAGACACCTCCAAGAATGGTTCAGGGAGCTTAGCGCCTTCCTGCAAGTCCTCTCCAGAATCAAAACCAAGCTCTTCTGAAGAAACCTCTCCCCTCTGGTACCTCCTCCAGGCAGTTCCGGCCAAGTAATGCCTGCAAATTACCTCCAGTGGGACAAAGAAATTCTCAGCATCTTTGGGAATCGCCCCGGGTTCCCTGATTACATCAAATCTTCTAGCCAGAACTCGATCTGGGGCGTTCATTTGGACTAAATGGGTCTTACAAATTCCTTCTTTCTCTATCAAGCCGAACCAATGGCATGAAGCTCTATTGAGGGATTCGCCCTTCCTCGGGATTAAACTAGGGATAATCTGATCGAATACTGAAATTTGGTCGGTATACCTGAATTCGATAATATCCGAATCTTCTGTGCTCCAAACCTGCTTGACCTTTCCGCTGTACAATAATTCTCCCATAATCTACAACGAGCATAGTTCCACCATCAATATTGCCCATTGGACGTCTGTCTTCGAAAATTGAAATAAGCGTCTAGACTAAATCCTCCGAGTCTATCGACTGTGGTGGTAACGTGATACTCGAGCCTCCCTCCCATGTTGATCGGAATGGAGGTGCGCGGCTAGGGTTAGTGTTTTCATTGACTCTGCTTTCAATCATTTTCTTGACCTCTGGAGTCTCGGCTCAAGAGATAAGAAGCGGATGGACCCTAGTGGACAGTGGAACTGATTCGAACCTATTGGTATCTGAAACGCACGATGGAGAAATATGGGCATTCGGAGATAGTGGAGTCATGATTAGAAGTGTTGACGAGGGACGAACATGGGAGCAAGCAGACAAGCTTACTGATCGAGACCTTACGGCTTCTGATTCAAACTTCGGGACCTTGGCAGTAGCAGGCGATGGTGGTTCGATCATTGTGATGATTGAGGGGACTTGGGGGGATTTCAGCCAACCGGACTTGTTCGATGAAATTTCGGATATTGCACTAACCGGTAACAAAAGTCTTGTCTTGCTTTCTGAAAATACAATTTGGAAATGCGTGATATCTGAAGGGGTTTCGGAGTGTGATTCTGTTTGGAGTGATCCTCAGAACTCATTGAATGGCATCTCTTTCTTGGATAATGAAAATGGACTAATCGCCGCAGATGGAGGGACAATTGTAGCAACTACTGATGGTGGTGACACATGGGAGTATAGAGACGCGCCCAGCGATATTGGATCTGCAGACATTATCGAAATTTCTTATTACAGCTCAATCAGGGCCTATGCAGTCTCAGAAGATGGCCATATTCTGAAATCATCCCGAGAGGGCAATGTTCCAGTGGGATTTGTCTGGAGCATTGTTGAGATAGAGAGAGAATACCCCCCTGGAGGTGGAGATGAATTTGAGGCAGGGGGTTCTGAACTCAATTATGAAATCTCATACCTTGAAGTAATGGGGCAATTCAAAATCATGATGGCAGGCCCAGGTGGATATGTTTCACTTAGCCTTGATGGGGGGAACATAGTCTCTCAACAGATGGTTCCAATCCCCAATTATACTAGTCTCAATTCAATAGCGATGCAGGATGGTTTTAGAGGAGTTGCAGTTGGTGATGGCGGTGTTGTCCTAAGAACTGAGAACGCAGGATCAGAGGAGTTCGTGGGTTTCGAGGTTGCTGACTTTGGCGACTTCGGGCAATTCGTAGACTATTCCAAGGAAAGGCTCATGGATGGCCTTGTTGCTACGGCAAAAATTGTTTTCTTTGGGATCATAATTGGATTCTCACTGGGGATTTTCCTATCAATGCTGAAGACCTCTCCGGTGACTCTGAAGAACGTCGCTCAGACGAATCGTTACCAAATGTTGGTTTTGTTGGCGATTATGCCTGCATGGGCAATCATGCTTGTTCCGGTTTCGATATTCAGGCGAATTGGGATGAATATCAATAATCCACTGGATTCTTTCTTAGCAAAGTATAGGGATAAATCGGCTAATATTGCCGCAAGTGAGCCATTAAACGTCATTGCAATAAGGATTATTGGAGCCTCACTGATGGCATTCGGAGCATATCGAATTTTCGATATGCTAGACGAAATTAGTTCCTTGAATCTAGATGGTTGGGAGCACATTTACGCACCTGTCGGAGCTCCTGTAGCAGTTTTCTGGATCATTCTCGGATTTGCTATTGCCGCCCTTGGTGCAATTTTCATCTCCTGCAATGGGGATTTCTCAATTCGAGATTTCAACATTAAAGGAAGACCCTTCTCTATCAATCCCTGGGGAATAAAACCACTGAATACTATTGCGACCGCCTATACCGATATTTTCCGGAATACCCCCCTTCTTGTTCAGTTTATGTTTATTCACTTCGGATTTGAGCTTGGGAGAAGACTTCAGGAACCGGGCCTTATTCTACTGAACTTCGAATATCTACAAGAAAACGCGAATTTCATTACTGACATTTTTATCATCTATGAAACAGATCCTGAATCTCTTGGATATAGGAGGCCGATTGGGGGGATTCTCCAAGATAGGGCGTATATTAGCGCGATTTTTGCACTCGGTCTGAACTCTGGCGCATACCAATGTGAAACGATTAGAGGGGCAATTGCGGCAATCCCCTCTGGTCAGATGGAGGCTGGAAGGAGCATAGGTCTGAACTATATGCAGTCAATGAGGCTTGTTGTGATGCCACAGGCTGTAAGAATTTGTATCCCACCATTGGGTAATGAAATGGTGAATCTGGTTCTGAACTCATCCCTGGCAATGATCATAGGTTATGCAGAAATAACCAGACAGGGGAAGCTAATCGTAGCCACCACATTCCAAGTTTTCTGGACATGGGGGATGGTTCTGATATCCTACTTCTTGCTTACTTGGACTCTAGCACTGTTGCTGAGATATCTAGAAGAAAGAACTAGGATTCCCGGTCTGGGAATCTCCGGAGGTGCTTGAGAATGTCAGAAATTATCCTTAGTGTCAAGGATATGGAGAAGACATACGTGGGAGGGGTTCATGCAGTTAGAGGTGTTTCTTTCGATGTCACAGAAGGAGAGTCGGTTGCCATAATCGGATCTTCTGGGAGTGGCAAGTCTACCGTTCTGAGGTGCATTAATCGGCTAATTGAACCAACTAAGGGGGTGATTAAGCTAAGAGGGGAGAGGATTAACACGCCTGCAGCCGACATTAACGATGTTCGCTCAAGGATTGGAATGGTTTTCCAGTCATTCGAGTTGTTCGCCCATCTAAGAGTGATTGACAACGTCTCTCTGGGGCTAATTCACGTCAAGGGCATGGATAAGGAAGAGGCATCTTTTGAAGCTAGAAAGGTCCTAGAAAGAGTGGATATGTTGGACAGAGTCGATGCTTATCCAGGGAATCTTTCTGGCGGGCAGAAACAGAGAGTTGCTATTGCCAGGGCACTTGCGATGAATCCAGAGGTTATGCTATTCGATGAACCGACAAGTGCTCTAGATCCGGAGCTAATAGGATCAGTGCTGGAGACGATTCAGGGGCTTGCAGTGGAAGGGATGACCATGGTAGTGGTCACTCATGAGATTGGTTTCGCCAGAGATGTTGCTGATCGAGTAATCTATATGGATCAGGGTTTAGTTGCTGAGGAAGGTCCATCCATGATTATCGATAGCCCCCAGACAGAAAGGATGAGGGGTTTCCTTTCTAGCATCAATGACTGAGCAGTTAACAGCTCGATTCTTGCTTCCAGATGTCCTGGGAGTTGCTGTTGGAATAATCATAGTAAGTGGTTGAGGAAACTGTCTCCACGGATCCGCTCGGGCTGACTTCAACAGTGAAGGTGTAGCAACCATAGTCGCCTGCTGAATCGAAATGTTCCAGGGGTATGTAGGAAAGTCCACCTGAATCAGGGTCTATCTCAGAGCCTTCGAATCTTATTTCTGAGTTTATCTCTCCAAAGATTGCACTTCCAGAACCGAATCTTCCCTGTGAAGAAGCCCATGATGCCATGGTATTCTCAACAGTTATGGTTGGGTATGAAATTGCTACGTCCCCCTCCTCAATCAGAACAGCATCAACTGTATAACTGGCGTATTGGAGATTTGTTGGAATGGTGGAACCCGAAGCAAGTCCTGCCCATCCCATCAGAGTTACACCCACCAAACAATTCTCCCCTTTATCCTGACATGCATCAGGATTGTCCGAAAATACCCCATTCACATATCCCCCAGAACCTGTAACATTTCTGGAAAGAAATGAGGAGTCGAGGACTCTTTCCCAATTGAATTCATCAACGGAGATAGAAAGAGTATAGAGGTTCTCTGGCTGTTGTGAGTTGCCGGTAAATGCGTTTCCTTCATAGAAATCTTCCACATTTATTGCTATTTTTGCATAGTCTCCACGCCCATCATTCTTATCGATGTTGAAAGAAACTAGATCAGACCAAATGACCCCCCTTTGCCTCTCTATCGATAGATCTGCTTCGAAACTGTCTGAGCCAAGTCCATTCTTTCTCAGAGTAAGGGTGATTTCTTCCCCATTTTCTTCGTATTCTAGAACATCGAGTGATAGGTCCCCCCCCATTATTGCAATGAATACTACGGGTAATGAGGAAACAAGTAGAAATGAAGCAGTTAGAAGTGAAGCTGCTACTTTTCGGAAGTTATCCTCTGACCCGGGGATGCCCAAATCAAAACCAAACCAGAGTACTGCGAGCGCCCCTCCAAGAAGGGCAATTATGATCTTCAAGTCATAATCAAATATTATTCCAAACTGCATGGCAAAGTAAACTAGAAGGAAAATTGTAGAAATCATTAGAGTTACTGCAATCCTCAAGGGGTCTAATTTCCTCCTTTTTCCTGAAGTCTGAACGTCTATCTCAGCATCGAGTAAATCTGGTTGTTGCTCAGAAATTTTCTCCAGAAGACCGCCCTGACTCACTCCATCACCTGCTCTTGCCACGCTTGACTGCTAGTTATCAATCCGTTGCCTGTGGCTCCGAGGGTTGTCAAACTAGAATAGTCGATTATCTAGTGGTATTACGTTTCCTTCTTCGTCAATGAGCTTCTCGTCATTATTGTCATTTCTACCAATAGCAGCGCCGGCAAGTGCTGCCATCATGGTTGTACCAACTAGTTCGAATCCGGGAAGATAAACTCCCCTGATGTATATGGTCATAACTTGGACTTGGTAATTAGGGACACCTTCCGATCTGACTGAATACTCAGAAGTAGCCTTGAACTGGAGATTGAAGTACTTGTCAGTCCATCCTTGGTTCTTCGGAGTTCGCATCTGGACCCTGAACTTCTCCGGAGGTGCGAGCGAGTCTATCTCCTGGGATATCAGGGGAAGGCTCAGTTGGAAACCCTCGTCGTTCAACTCATCGTAGTTCTGAATCTCCACGTTGAACTTGTCCCTTGCATTGCCGTCATTGTACACGTCGAACACAAGAGTGTAGTCGACCTTCGGTCTGAGTTGGATGAAGGCCAGCTCAGCACCGACCCTGAGTCTGCTGAACTGCTTGAAGACAGTCATCACCTTCGCCTCCGTAGGAGATGTGGCTGTCGAGACCGGTGCACCCCCCCATTGTGTTACTACGGCAGTAATTGTGACGACCTGCTGCCCCTCGGGCTGCCTCAGGTCGGCTCTCGCTGCCACTTGAAACGAGGTGTCACCTGGTGGGACTGTTGCAGAACCCGGTCCTGCTACGGAAATTAACCCTTGCTGATATGTCAGGTCGACCTTCTCGCTCGCAGCAGTAGGGTTTGTGAGGGTGCAGTAGATGATCGTAGACCTCAGTGCGCCGGGGTAAACCTCGATTGGGGCCGGTTGATCGCAAGTAAGCGAGACGTCTGGAGAGGTCTGTGCTTGGACTGAAGCCACTCCCGAGCATAGGCTCATGAAATAAACAACCAGTATCACCATAGGTACTCTAAATGAGCCACTCATCAGAAAATCCTCTGCTCGGACTGTATTTGAGGCTTCGCCCGAGTCGGACCCTAAATGTATCAAAATTGTAGGGTTTGTTTTTGGTGGACCCGACCGGATTTGAACCGATGACCACTCGGTTATGAGCCGAGCGCTCTAACCAACTGAGCTACGGGTCCCCGTGTTCATCGCCCATGATTATCGAAATGAACCTTATCTACGGATGGTATGTCCTCAGGAATCTGGTATCTATTACTAAAGCTGGTGTAATGGTTTATGCCTAGTGTCCTTTTCGGACGACTGAGTGAAACTATGGAAAACAAGGGAACTATTGCATTGATAACCGGGGCGCTTCTTCTAGCGTTAAACGTTGGAGTTGCCGTCACAGGGACTCTGGATGGAGTGATCGAGAGTACTGTTTCGGAAACGGTTGCTAGCAGTTACGATGGCTTGGATGATGATGGAAATGAGGATTACACTGCAGATTATGGCGAAGACTGGATTAGTGCCTCATCGGAGAAGGCGTACTTTGCCAACTCAATTACGAATCTGGAAGAGATTTTAGCAAATAGTTCCGTTGACCCCACTTATGAGAAGGTTGGCCCCTTTATCTACTACGAGAATA
>Ga0066851_10000775_pt1 | contig 15826 bp, 10 predicted proteins | sample ETNtaG_7_FD_65493 | JGI IMG/M metagenome (GOLD analysis project Ga0066851, IMG submission 65493) | Marine microbial and viral communities from oxygen minimum zone, Eastern Pacific Ocean - ETNP201406SV65 | ecosystem: Environmental > Aquatic > Marine > Oceanic | place: Pacific Ocean: Eastern... | reverse complement strand
CTCGCACATCTTCTCTGCCAAATCAACATCGACTGATATGTCATAGTTGAATCGGAAGATGTTCGGAAAAACCGGGTCTACAGATATAGACTTGAATTCTGGCAGCCCTAGGAAATGCGTCCCAATGTAAGTCTGCCAATGGGGTGTGAAGATTACCATTGCATCGTAATCAATCGTCTTTAATTTCCTAGCCAGTCTGTTGTAACCCCATCTCAAGGTCTCCCACCCACCTTCCGAGAAAGCCTCGTTCTGCTCCGGATTCTCCGCGTATACAACATGTGGAGGGTGCGGTGCGAGGCAACCTAGCACAATCTCTCCCTTCGCCATGTTACCCGAGGTCGTGAAATCCAAAGAAAACCTTCCGGCTCGTCCAGTAGACTTCATGGGGGGTCTTGGGGGCGCCTCTCCATGAAGTGGGACGAACCCCCGCTATGGCCTGTGGTAGCCCCAAGTATCGTCGGATTTTTTGCTGCTTGGATCCCCCACCTTTTCGATTGGGTGCCAAGACCCTGGGGTTGGATCCTTCCAACCCCGTTCCTAGTCCTTGTTTTCCTTAGCCCACTGCTGTACCTCTCTCCCAAGCCAGCAGGTGGCCGAATCGAGCTGGTCATCGGGGCAAATGTCGCTATGCTCCTAGCAATAATCCCGCAGATCTTCCTTTTCGTCTGGTTCATCGTCGTGATTCTCTTCTGGATCTCTCAGTCGATGTACGTCTGGAGGCACAACTATCCGCCATTCAGAATTGGAACTTGGATTGGAATTGGGGCAGTATCGGGTCTATTCATTGGCGATTTCTTCGCCCACTTCACTCTCTGAGAAATACAAACTGCCAATGACCATGCCAGTAATCGCAAAGGCAGGTAAAGAAGAGATAATTGCGGACCACATTAGGCTACTGTCGACGTACTCGATGGTGATCCTGACTTCGCCGACCCCGGAATCAGCTTGGTTCGTCACCAATACAAAATGTCCATCATAGACGGAGGGAGTTTCCACCTGTTCTTCCAGAACCTCCCCCGGCCCAAGCAAGAGGATGTTCTCGTTAGAAAGTGCGGCCCAGTCTATCGTCCCATCTTTGGCATGCTCCTCTACCATGTCCCTGTGAATAATTAGGATTTCCACGTCCTTGATTCCAACATTTCTGATCTCCACGTCTGCAGGGTGCCAAAGGCTGTGGACCTCGATGACATCGAGATTCACATCTCCCGGTCCCACCCTCATTGTGGGGGCCTCATCATCCGTTCCGGGACCATCCACCACTATCCCTAGTAGGATCAGCGTCCCGATCAAGGAGAACACAACCGAGGTGTATGCAACCTTCTTTCTCGGTACCAAAGAAGAAAACCCTTTTTCTCTCAAGGATCTCAGTTTGGGTTGAATATTATGCGCGAAGAGAGCACAAATAATCGCTATCATCGCTCCTGGAACTACGTCAGATATCCAATGTATCCCGAGGTATTGGATGCTGAATAGGTAGATTGGGACATTAGCCATCACGAATAGGTCAAACTCCCTGTGCCTCCACTCCCTCATCTCGATGCCTAGTTCTCTAACGTGTAATCTGTTAATCGCCAATAGGCCTAGCGGGATCCCAATATGCAGACTGGGAAAACCATTGTCAAGTGGGTCGGCTTCTGTGAAGAAGAATATGTTCCAGGATCTGTGGTAAAGCAGAGCATCCATTCCCGGGATAAATGAAGAGGTCACTTCGATATTGAAGAACAGGTAGAGTGGAATTGCTAGCACGTAGGCAAAGAAGTAGTTCAGCACCCCCTTGTCGGCCATTACTTCGTCCTTGCAGAGGATGTAGTACATCGGACCGAACCAAATCAGGAAAAGATAGACGAAGAGGTAGTGGAAAGATAATACATCGCTCAGAAAATCATTTCTGAATGTATCTTGAACCCAGAGAGTGAGACCCCCCTCAAACCCATGGACATAGTGGGTGAAGCCACCGACTCGGGGCTTGATTGCCTCATTATGCTGATCGATGATTGCCTTGAATCCGTACATCAACACGAAAACAGAAATGTGCCATTTGTACCCCTTCTCTCTAATTTCCACTAGCAGATTCGAAAGCGGGACTCGCATCTCGGGCTCGTCCCTAGTCAACAGCCTATGGAGCGGAATTGTCAGAAGTAGTATTGCTCCCATCACCGTCTCGTAAGGTCCGAACGGCCACTCCATGGTTACACCGATTACCCCCGAGCCATGAAAGTTACACTGGCGCGACTCTCCGGCATGTCATTCGTGCCCCCCAACTCATAAGTCGTGTTACTTCGGGCGAATTCCATGGACGGTCACGAACTCTGGCTCTCGGAATGCAAGAAAATTGGATTCTCACCATCTCCCAGAATGTACGAGGAGGGCACCAGAACTTCCCAGGACGCAGCGGATCAATTGGGGTGCGAAGTAGCTCACATCGCTAAGTCGATAGTCTTCGAAGGCCCAGAAGGTGCAGTGGTCGTGATTGCTTCTGGTTCGAACAGGGTCGAGAGGAAGAGGAAACTGAAGCGCATTCTAGGATTCAAGCCCAGAATGGCTAGCCCGGATTATGTCCAGGAAAGCACTGGATATGCGATTGGGGGGGTACCTCCATTCGGACATACCGGGCCTGTTACCATCTTGATGGATGAAGATCTGATGCAATTCGAGATAGTATGGGGTGCAGGAGGGACGCCTCAGACAGTTTTCCCAATTAGTCCCTCAGTACTCAGGGAAGTAGCAGGTGCCGTGCTGGGGGATGTGAAGCAATAGATGGCCGAGGCAGTCTCCAAACTGATCCGTGCAGCAGCAGGACTTAGGGACGATGCCGAAGAATTGGCTCGCCGAATGGAAGTTGAAAGAGTCGCAGACTGCGTTTACAACCCTCTGATGTATGCTTGGGAAATCCATGAGCAATTCATTCGCCTTTCAGGTTGTTATGGCGCCAAGGTCATCCTACTGGGCATGAATCCGGGACCCCATGGGATGGGGCAGATGGGAATTCCCTTTGCCGCGACTTCAGTCGTGAGGGACCTGTTGGATATTTCCGGGATCGATGTCGGCCAACCAGCTAACCCACACCCAAATAGGCCAGTGAATGGGCTAAATCATCCAAAGGAGGAAGTATCCGGGACAAGACTCTGGGGGCTGCTTCAAGAGAGGTATGGGGACGCGACTCAGATATTTCGCAACGTCTTCATCGTCAATCACTGCCCATTGATGATTCTAGACGGGCCTAGAGGTTCGAACATTACTCCAAACAACATCAGTGGCCCCACCGTCCTCGACTTATTGGAGAGGTGCGATCAGCACCTCAGGGAGGTCGCGATCGCATTGGATGTTGAGCAGGTAATCGGAATTGGGAAGTATGCCGAGAAAAGAGCGAAAGCCGCACTCGAGGGAATGGGCATACAAGTCAAAACGTGTTGGCACCCATCACCAGCATCACCCCTTGCCAACAGGAACGCAGGAGCAGATTGGAGAGAGAACGTCAGTTCAGTACTTCCATGAAGGTTGTTTTTACAACACTTACTTCACTAGACAACAGTTAAGTTTCTCGATGGATTGTCCAACCCCATGTCAGAGAAGACCACACCCCAATACCTGATTGATAACGCAGAAAATTATCCGGATGAGGCGGCAATCTCTTCCAAGGACGAAAACGGCAACTGGAACGTCACGACGTGGTCACAGTTCCTAGATGATGTGATGGACCTTTCAAAGGCACTAATCGCACACGGGTTCGACAAGGGGGACAAGCTCAGCATCTATTCATACAACCGCAAGGAGTGGTACGCTGCATACTCAGCAGCTAACATGTGCAACGGAGCTGCAGTCGGCGTCTACCACACTTGCTCACCCGAGGAGGTCGAGTGGGTGGTAGGAAACTCCGACTCCAAGGTAGTTTTTGTCGGAAACAACCCTATGGATGGCGGCGACCCCTCCAAGATGTGCGCTCACAGGCTGCATGAGACACTAGAATCGCTCCACAAGGTGGAGTTTGTAGTGGTTATGGACGGGGTCGAAATGCCCGAACACCCAAAGGCAGTTTCGTGGAACGATTTTGTCTCCGCGGGCAAAGAAGTCGATGATTCCGAGGTCATGGATAGGCTCTCCAGCATCAATCCTGATGATACTGCATCTCTGATCTACACATCCGGAACAACTGGAAATCCCAAGGGAGTCGAGCTTACACATGACAACTTCGAGGCAGAGATAGCTGGAGTCTCGGCTATAGCTAAGTTCGACCAGGGTGATGGCTACGTCTCATGGCTCCCTTGTGCGCACGTGTTCGGACAGCTCGCCGACAACCACATTTGGGTTAGAGACGCTATGCACATGCGAGTCGTGAGCTCGCCATTGGAATCGATAGATTACGCAAAGGAGGTCGAACCAGCCCTATTCATCGGAGTCCCTAGGATCTACGAGAAGGTCTATTCCAACCTCGTAGCTGGCCTTGGAAGCAAGGTCAAGTGGCTTAGCCTGCCAATTCTGAAAGGAATAGTTAGAAAGAAGGCAAAGGCGAAGATTGGTTTCTCCAAGCTGAAGTACGCCATCACTGGTGCAGCTCCGATCAATCCGGACATTCTGCACCTTTTCCACAAGTTGGAAATCCCACTTTTCGAGGGTTACGGTATGACGGAGACTACCGCTGGCGCGACTATAGGATTCCAAGGAAACAACAAAATCGGCACTGTCGGTAAACCATTCGTAGGTGAGATAAGGATTCACAAACCCAATGAAAGGGGAGATGGAGAGATTCAGTTCCGAGGCCGACACATCATGAAGGGTTACTACAACAACCTGGAGGCTACTGCTGAGACAATGACTGAAGATGGTTGGCTAAAATCAGGAGACCTTGGACGAGAGGACTCAGAAGGATACATCAGCGTAACAGGTAGGATCAAGGAGATTTATGTTAGCTCTGCAGGAAAGAACATTGCCCCTCTTGTAATCGAGGAGACGATGAAATCCATTCCTCTCGTTTCCCAATGCATGCTAATCGGGGACAACAGGAAGTATTGCAGCGCATTATTTACCCTTGACGTAAGTGTGATTCTGAGGGACAAGCACGGAATGGATGGAGCCAAGGTGCCTAAGGATCCAGCTGAGCAGTTGGCCAAGCTGAAGGAGTTCGGACACGACCTCAGTGAATACACCGATAGCCCAGAGGTATATGCTGAGATCCAGGAACAAGTCGACAAACTCAACGGCCAGTTCTCCAATCCCGAGCAACTAAAGAAGTTCACAATCCTCCCTAGAGATCTAAGCGTTGATCACGGTGAGCTTACTCCAACCCTAAAGATCCGCAGAATCCAGATCAGGGAGAACTGGGCAAATGAGATCGAGGCCATGTACGAAGGAGCTTAGTCGGTGAAACTATGGAGCCTGGCGCTTGGGTTGCCCTAGCCGCAGTCTTCACCCTAGGAGCAATGAGTCCCGGCCCCTCTCTTGCAGTGGTGCTAAGGAATACTATGGCCGGGGGGCGCAGTCAAGGAATTTCCACAGGCATTGGTCATGGCATAGGGTTCGGCATCTACGCATTCCTAGCTGCGTTAGGGGTGGCCACAGCTCTTTCCGCCAATGAGGACGTAGAATCATTCCTCAGATTTGGGGGTGTGATCATTCTTCTATGGTTGGGAGTCACATTCCTGCGCCATTCTTTGGCCGGCCCAAGCGATGACTCCGGATCCGCCGATTCGCATGGCCCATCAGACCGAGCTGGCTTCTTCCAGGGCTTCTCAATCGCACTTCTGAATCCCAAGATTTTGGCTTGGATGCTAGCTCTTTATGCACCCTTCATTGAAGCCGAGTCCTCTCTGGAGACTCTTATTGGGATGGGTCTTCTGGGAATGCTCATCGATGGAACTTGGTATGTGACCGTGGCCACTGTCTTGACTACTGGTGACAGAGCAGAGTCCCTAAGATCAAAGGCCCACATTATCGACGGAGCGATGGGGGTTCTCATGTTCCTATTCGCATACATCCTTGTTAGCGGAATCTGATGTTCAGAATGCCCCAATCGAGATAAACAAGGCAATCAGCGCTAGGAACAACACCGCTGGAAGGCCAATCAGAGTCGTCAGAAGCCCGAATGCGAAGTATTTGTTTCCTCTAGTGAAACTCCAGACTATTCCTCCAATCAGCCCAACTGGCCATACTAGCCAAGAGAGCGTGAAGAAAAATTCCCACATGAAACCACTAGCCATCACATCGGCAATTATGACGAATAGGAATGAAGTCACCCACATAGCAAATGGAGCTGGAATCATCCCAATTGCGAACCACGCACCGTTGGAAAGCCCCTCTTTTTCCATGCCGGTTTCCGTCCAATATGGGGAATTCCCCCCCTCCTCCCCAAACGAGGCGACATCCCCACTGAGAAGAGTCCCGCTTGGCGCTGATTCCGACCCCTCACTCCAAGGCCCACCACCATCGCCAGGGGAGATCTCAATCGCTTCAGGACGCTCATCCACTTCATCTTCGAAGCCAAACTCTGCCTTGAAACATGTCCCGGAAATGTCCAGAACAATGATTAAAACAGTCAACGCATTCTTGTGGAGTCATGTTTTCGGGATGGCGTGGAAACCAGTTCTGGTAGTGGCGCAACCGATGCACCAATCACGACTTCAGGTGGTAAAATGCCCATTCGAGTCATCACAGCAGCAGCGATCTTCGACGGTCACGACGCAGCCATAGGCATATTCCGGAGAATCCTCCAGAGCCAGGGTTGCGAGGTAATCCACCTCGGTCACGACAGAGGGGCAGATGATGTCGCACGTGCAGCCATACAGGAGGATGCCCACGCTATCGCGATAACATCGTACCAAGGAGGAGCAGTTGAGATGTTCACACACACCAAGGATATCTTGGATAAGGGGGCATTCAGCCATGTTTTCTTGTTTGGAGGGGGCGGGGGGACAATCCTTCCGCATGAAATCGAACATCTCGCAGAAAAGGGAATTTCGAGAATTTACTCTCCAGATGACGGCAGAGCAATGGGTCTAGTTGGAATGGTTCGAGACGCAATGGAGCAGGCATCGTCAATAGATCTCCTGGAGGACTCCAGGTTCGACTCTATCTCGGGCCCCGTAGATGCAGACGATCACGGCTCAGTATCCATGCTGCTGACAATGGCAGAGAACTCCGATTCCAAACAATTCTACGATGCCATTTCGAAGGCCAGATCCAGGGAAAAGGAGTCAGAATGCCCAGTAGTCGGCATCACTGGTACCGGGGGGGCGGGCAAATCCAGTCTGATGGATGAGGTAATGCTAAGGATACGCCGGGACAATCCGAGTGCCCGGGTGGCCCTACTAGCAACGGATCCCACTAGGAAGAAGACAGGAGGGGCCTTGCTAGGGGATCGAATCCGAATGAACTCCCTCTCAGATCCAAATCTGTTCATGCGTTCCTTTGCTAGCAGGGAAAGCGGCCGAGAGATAGCAGATTGTATAGAAAGAGCGGTCGAGGTTTGTCAGGCAGTTGGCTTCGACTTGGTCATAGTCGAGACCAGCGGAATTGGTCAGGGAAACGACGCAATCACAGAGGTTGCAGACACATCCATCTACGTCACAACCAGGGAGTACGGGGCACCAAGCCAGCTGGAAAAGTTAGCCGCCCTTGACTTTGCCGACATCGTAGTACTGAACAAGTTTGACAGGCCCGGGGCCCAGGATGCGTTGACCGAGATTCGTAAGCAGTTCCTGAGGAACCGAGAGGCCTTCGGCGAGAAACCAGAGTCGATGCCAGTAGTGCCTACAATCGCCAGTCAGTTCGCCGATGCAGGCGTGGACAGACTCTGGGAGATGATGGCCAAACTGTTGAACGATAGGTTCGGCGCCGTTTTTTCCGCCAACGAAGCTAGTTTGGGACCAGATGGCCTACCCAATCGTGACACTCCAATACCCCCTGAGAGGCAAGGTTACCTAGCTGAGGTTGCCTCAACTGTCAGAGGGTATCACAAGAGGTCTGATGACATAGCTAGATCAGTCCGCCAGGTACAGCAGCTCGAAGCCTCATCGCACCTCATGGAATCCTCGGAACGACACTCTGCCCACCAGGATCTAATCGATGAGGCGAAAGAGATCCGAGACTCGATCCCTGTCCAAGCGTGGGAGTCTCTCGAAGAGTTTGATTCAAGATCCAAGGCGTATCGCTCTGGACAGGCAAGCTATTCTGTAAGAGGAAAGGAAATCCCCGTTAAGACGATTCATGAGACGCTATCCGGCACAAAGGTCCCCAGAGTCGCTCTGCCGACGACAGAGGACTGGGGCGACAAGCTATTATGGATACGAAAGGAGAACGTTCCGGGTTCCTTCCCCTACACTGGAGGCGTCTTCCCATTCAGGAGGGAGGACGAACTCCCGGTCAGGATGTTCGCAGGAGAGGGAAGCGCAGAGCGTACAAACAAGCGCTATCACTTCCTGTCAAAGGATCAGCCGTTCAACAGGCTTTCAGTAGCATTCGACTCCCCTAGCTTGTATGGCAACGACCCACAGGAGAGGCTGGATATCTTCGGAAAGGTCTGCGAGTCTGGAGTCAGCATCAGCACCGTGGACGAGATGGACCGCCTGTTCGAGGGCTTCGATCTTTGCGCCTCGAACACCTCTGTCAGTATGACCATCAACGGAAACTACTGGTGGCATCTTGCAGCCTTCTTCAGAGTGGCAATAAGGCAGCAGACCCGGAAGTTCGTCGAGGATAAAGGAAGGGAGCCCAGCGATGAGGAATCCGAGGTGATTCGCGCCTACGCTCTATCTACCGTGAGGGGGACAGTCCAAGCAGACCAGCTGAAGGAGGCCATGGGCCAGAATACCCTAGTTTTCAATCTCGACACCGCACTAAGGATGATGGGAGACGTCGCCGAATTCTACGTTAACAATGAGGTTCGAAATCACTACTTTGTCAGCATCAGCGGCTATCATATCGATGAGGCTGGCGCTAATCCAATAACTCAAGCCGCACTCACCCTCTCCAACGGGCTCACCTATGTCGAACTTTTCAAGGCCCGTGGACTCGACCCGGACAAGTTCCTCAGGAATTTCTCGTGGTTCTTCTCAAATGGGATGGATCCGGAGTATGCCGTCATAGGTCGAGTCTCCAGAAGGATCTGGGCCATCGCCATGCGAGACCTATATGGGGTCGAAGAGAGAGGTCAGAAACTCAAATACCACATCCAGAGCAGTGGCAGGTCTCTACACTCTCAAGAATTCACATGGAATGACTATAGGACCACATTGCAGGCCCTGTATGCCCTCGCAGACAACGCTAACAGCCTACATACGAACAGTAGGGACGAGGCATTCGGAACCCCTACTGAGGATACTGTAAGGGATGCAGTCGCGATTCAACTAATCCTGGCTAAAGAGTATGGTTGGCTGAGGAATGAGAATCCCCTCCAGGGGTCTTTCGTCGCGGACTTCCTAACAGATGAGGTCGAGGAGAAAGTACTACAAATTTTCGAGGAGATGCATAGTCGAGGTGGAGTCTTAGGGGCATTGGAGGTAAACTACCAACGCAATAGAATTCAGGACGAAGGCATGCTTTACGAGCATCGAAAGCACACGGGCGAGACACCCATCATTGGAGTCAACACGTTCACTGATCCAGATTCTTCAATCCCCTCTGTCGAGGATTTTGACATTGAAGTGACTCGTTCCGACGAGTCCGAGAAGATGATGGTAATCAATAGGAACAAGACATTCAGGGAAAAACACTCAAAGGAGTCCGAGGAAGCCCTAAGGAGGCTCAAGCAAACCGCTCGTGAGGGTGGCAACCTCTTTGACGTCATGATGGAAATTGTTGAGTTCTGCTCTGTCGGACAAGTAACCAAAGCCCTCTTCGAATCCGGTGGGAAGTTCAGAAGGAACATGTGAGAAAGGTTCTCACTGGCTTTTTTCATAACCTCCATTAATTCGTGTCCAGATTCGCTCTACTGCCTCAATGTTCTTAACCCCAAATGGAACGACTGATGTTGTTGTCGGCGAAATATTTCCCGGTGACTGAGGTGAAGGGATGCATCTGATTAGAATAGAAGTCGAGAATTTCAAGTCCTTCGGCGGAGAGACAACTATCCCGTTCGAAGAGGGATTCACGGCGATCACCGGTCCCAACGGGAGCGGAAAATCCAACTGCGGCGATGCGATAGGTTTCGTACTCGGCCCCAAGTCAACCCGTTCACTCAGGGCATCCAATGTTTCTGAACTCATTTTCAATGGTGGAAAGTCCGGGAGTGCAGCAAAGCACATGTCCGCCACTCTGGTTTTCAGCAACACTCCAGAATTAGGAGGGCGGAGGAGGCTCCGCTCAGATTCGGATGAAGTCTCTTTCACCAGATCAGTACGACTCAACAGGAAGGGAGACCCAGTTTCCTCGTTCAAGATCAATAACAACCCGTCCTCAGCTACCGAGATGCGGCGGATTCTATCTGAGGCCGGTTTGAGGGGGGACGGATACAACATAGTCCTTCAGGGCGACGTCACCAATCTGGCCACAATGACCCCTCACAAGAGGAGGGGTGTGCTGGAACAGGTCGCCGGAGTTACTGCCTATGACGAGGAGATACGCAAGGCCAATACTCAGCGCAAGCATGTAGAGACTAGCATAGAGACAATTGACATCTTCGAGGCGGATCAGAAGGGTCGGCTCAAAGAGCTTGAGAAGGAGAGAGAGCAAGCCCTGAAGTTTAGGGAGCTGAAGGACGAAGCAGACCTAGCTAGACTGACTCTGGAGCAATCCAGGCATAGGAACAGGCAAGGCGAGGTATCTCTACTGTCAGAGGAGAGATCAAACTACGTTTCGAAGGAGAAAGACCTCTCAAAGGAGATGCTGGAATCGAGCCAGAGGCTAGATGGATACGACAAGGAACTGGTCCAGCTGGGCAGAGAGCTAGACGGGATTCTTGGCGGGGATGCCAAGGGGATCATTGACAAAATCAGACAACACGAAATTGATCTGGAGACAGCTTCAGACAGAATAGGGGACCACAATCGGTCCATTGAGAACTCGGAGAAGGAGGTCGAGATTCTGATGAGTGAGAGAGAAGGGGCCGACACAGCACGCTTGCAGGCCGAGGAGAGCATCGCCAACCTCCATCAGAGTGTCTCAGACTCCAAGTTAGCTCTGAAGAAGGCATCTGAGGACGAGGAAGAGGCGAGGAAGGCCATTCAGTCCGGAGACAAACACGGCAGGGACCTAAACAGACTGCTCGGCAAGTCATCAGAGGACGAGCAATCAGCTAGTTCCGAATACTCGCAGGCCCAACTGGACTTCGATCGTGCGAACCAGAGGTCACAGATAGCATCAGAGAATCTTGCGGACATAGAGCAGGCGTTTGAGACCGCGGAACTAGAGAGAGACGACCACGTCCTGATGGGCGAGGATCTCGAGGACTCAAGCCCAGACACAGACCGCGAATCACTGGCCAAGGAGCTGATGAGCTTGCAGAAGCAGGAGAGGTCGCTAGTCGATGATCGCGATAGGGCAGAATCTAGGCTGAGAAACGCGGAAATGGGACTTGCAAAGGCCAAGGCAAGGATGGAGGCTAGGTCAAGCACACCTGGCTCGGCCCATACTCTAGCAGCTCTCTCCAGACTCAGGGAAAGTGGCGAAATACATGGGATACTCGGGACTCTTGGAGAACTGGCGACACCAAAGGACCCATCTCACGAGGAAGCACTGTCGTTCGCATTCGGTGGTGGCCTTAGGAGCATTGTCGTAAGCTCCGATCACGTTGCTTCGAAGTGCATCGCATGGCTACGAAAGAATGGTGGCGGGAGGGCAACTTTCCTGCCCCTAAACAAACTCTCAGTTTCCCGTCCACAAGGAAGGACCCTCTTAGTTGCTAGAAACCCGGGTGTCGTTGGCTTTGTCCATGACCTGCTCGAATTCGATCCAAGCGTCGAGACCGCTGTTCGGTATGCGGGCAGAAACACTCTGGTTGTAGACTCAATGGAGGTGGCAAGGGAGAACATGGGCGGAGTGCGAATGGTCACCTTAGACGGGGCTGTTATAGAGAGCTCAGGCGCCATGACAGGTGGCTCTTCCTCCAAGAAGGACCGTCCAAGATTCGACGGTTCCGGGGCCGGAAGCTCCGGAATAGATAGAATGGAAATGTCCGTTCAAGAGGCAGGGCTCCTTTTCTCTACCGTAGACGGGGCTCTAAGGGAGCTACGACGGAGTCAGCAGGAGCTCAGAGACAGGATTCACGGGCTCGACAACGACGATCACTCGGTCAGAGTCAGGAACTGGAAGGCCGACATGGATAGGGCCGAGAAGTCACTAAGTGAGATTAGAACCAAGCTCAAGGTCGCTAACAAGGAGCTCGACGAATGCGAGTCCGAGAAGGCCATACTCTCAGAGATTTGCGAGAGCGCCAGAGTCAACCTAGAGGAAGCGACCTCAATTCGGATCAAGGCCGCAGAGGATCTACAGAATCACACTCCAGACCACCTTTCAGACAAGCTTAGGGAGGCAGAGAGGGTCAGAACCGAGGCCGAAAGAACACGAGTAATGTCCGAGGCATCCATTGAGACATCAACACAACAACTGAAGATTTTGATAGACAGGGTAGCGGTTCTGGACAGGCAGATCAAGTCCCAGAAGGACGGCATCTCTCGAGCACAGAAGGGGATTCTTGACCTCAATTCCAGCATCGCGGAATCAGAATCAGAACTTCTCGAACTCAGAGAGCAGGCTTCCCAGTTCGACGAGGAGCAGAAGCTCCTAAACGACAAGAGGGACCAAATTGTCGAGGAGAGAGCAAGCCTAAGGGCCCATCTGGAAAGGATATCTCAGGAAAGACAAAACATATCCGGGAGACTGGAGGAACTTAGCGTACAAATCAAGCAGAGGCGCGAAGCGTTGGACGAGATTGTGGCCGAACTAGAGTCGGCCGGAATCCCGATTCCTCCAGAAGACGCGCAACTGCCAACAGTCGTGGAGGCGGAGCGGAGCGTGCAGGGGCTCGAGCGCCGCCTCCGCGCCCTCGGGGATGTCAACATGCTAGCAATAGAACAGTATGACTCAGCCGCCTCCCGAATCGCAGACCTGATTGCGGATGGCAAGCTCCTGAGGAAGCGCAGAGACGAGCTCTCCACGATAGCAGACCAACTGGAAGATGAGCGCAAGACCAGGCTACTCAACGTCTTCCAGCACGTCAACAACAATTTCAGAAGGGTGTACGAGATACTGCAACCCACTGGTAGGGGAGAACTGAAACTCGAGAACATGGATAGTCCCTTCGAAGGTGGCCTTGAGATGGCATGCGTCCCACCGGGAAAGAGCCAGAATACCCGCAGAACCGCTCTTTCAGGAGGGGAGAAGTCGATGGCCGCTCTAGCACTTATTTTTGCAATCCAGGACTACGAGCCAAGTCCATTCTACTACTTCGATGAGGTGGACCAGAACCTCGACCCATTCAACTCTGAGAAGATTGCCGCTCTCTGCAGAATGAGGAGCGGGATGGCCCAGTTCATCATGGTCACACTCAGGAAGGTCAGTCTAACCCTGGCTGACCACCACATTGGCATCACTCACGCAGGCAATGGGTGCAGCCAGAGGATTACCGACTTCGACAGGGCAGCCGCATTGGACCTGAGCGAGGAGATAGAAGCCGAGGAGAAGGCCAGGGCCGCTTCAGAGGAGGAGAGGGAAGCGATGCCAGAGCTTCCATCGCCGGAGGACATGCCAAAGACCCCAGAACCACTCCCACACCCCTCGAGCCTAGGAGGGCTTGCAGACAGGGCAGGGGTGGAAGTTCCAGGGGAGGGGCTCATCGAACCAGATACGGAGGGCTTCCAAGGACTCAGAGAACGAACCGAGGATGTCACCGAGGTCATCGAAGACTCAGAACCTAATGAGTCAGAACCTACTATGGAGGAAGAGGAAAAACTTCCTAGCCAGGGCATCGAAGCAAGGGAGGAAGCACAGTGATCTTCGGAGAGCAGATGAGGGACGATGTCGTTCTAAGGCTGCTCGAGGGCCAACCCAACCTGGAGACAAGCAAGTTTCTAGACAGGCTGATGGAACTGTCGACACTGGAGGAGGCCGAGCATCAGTTCCTCATCGACCCGTTTGACAGGTCCGTAGCCCTTGTATTCCAGATGTTCCAGTCCAGCGACCTCGATCCTTGGGACGTCGACCTCTCCAGCTTCATCGAGATGTTCAATGAGCGGATAGAGGGGGCGAATAACATCGACCTGCCCTCGTGTGGCCGCATGATTAGGATGGCCTGGTCAATATTGCGCGGGCAGGCAAGATCCCTGATTGAGCGCCAGGAGAGGGCCTTGGAATTCGAAGAGGAGGTCGAATGGGACTTCGACGGAGGATGGGAGGCGGAGTTCGACGATGCCGACTACAATTTCTCAGTGGGTGTGATGACCGGAGCAGCAGACGAGACCCTCCCCTCGATGTTTGAGGGGCGAATCCATCGCGAAGAAGGGCGTCCAGTCACTCTCGGCGAACTCCTTCTTGGCCTCAAGGATGCGAGCAGGATTGCTGAGGAGCAGAGGACCAGAGAGCGGATAGCAAAGGAAAGGCGAGAGGCTCACGACAGGGAAAGAGCAAGATTCAGCGGCAGCCTTCATGTCGAGGATTTAGAGGGTGACCTGAAGAGGACTTGGGAGGCCCTGAAGTCTAAATCACAATCATCTCAGAAGGTAGGACTCAGCGAGGTGGCCAAGGAGCTGAACCGAAAATCCCCATCCGGACTTGACGAGCGGGAGGCTATGACTGAGTCCCAAGTAACAGCATTCGTCTCCACCCTTTTCCTGACAAACCGGGGCTACATCTCGCTGGATCAGGAGGGGGGTTACAACGGCCGCATCGTTTTAGGTGACCTCTGGGAGGGTTCCGGGGACTACGAAGAGCTAACTGACCGACTCCACCCAAAGGCTGACTCCATGGAGGCCCCAAATGTCTGAGCCCCCACTAACCACTGTCCTAGAGGCAATACTTTTCGGTGCAGGACGCTCAATGTCACTTGAGGAACTATCCGAGATGCTGGGTGAGCCGAAGGGGGTAATTCACGTGGGGCTCTCCACCTTGAGGAAGGGGATGGAGCAGAGAGAGGGAGGTGCCCTCCAGCTCACTGACGTCTCAGGGAGGTGGATACTGGAAGTCAAGCCTGAGATGTCAGAATTCCTCCCAGAGACATTCAGGGCAGACATCCCCCCCAGGCTACTCCCAGCAGCGGCACTCATTGCGTACCACCAGCCAATGCAGCAGTCCCAGCTGAAAGACATGCTCGGACAAAAGGCGTACGATCACGTTCGCGACCTTGCCTCGATGGGGCTAATCGATAGAAGGAGGGACGGCCTTACCAGGCGCCTTACCACAACCAGGAGGTTTGCCGAGTACTTCGGATGCCCCGAGGTTGAGTTCAGAAAGGTAAGGGCATGGTTCAGGTCTGAGGCCGACAAGCTCGGCCTCACTAGTGCCGAGCTAGCCGCATCGCTCGCTCCCGATGAGCAGATGTCGATTTCAGAGTTCTCTGACGTGGAAGAACCAGTCATAGAGGCCGGAATTGAAGAGTGAGGCAACCTCTTTACTCTGGATCCGTATAAATTTTGAATTATGCCAGAGTTGAAGTTGTGGCCCACTAACGAGAGTACGTGGCAGAACGGGTCATTGCTGTACTGTTGGTGCTGGTTTTCTCGCTAGCACCGCTTTCAGGATGCCTCAGCCCAGAGTCAGAAGAGAAAGAAGTTGGGTCAGAACATTGGCTCCCAGTCGTGGAGAATCGTTCCCACTTGCCTTACCAATCAGACGACATTTTCTCCCGGGTCTCTTGGAATGGAACTTACGGAATCGCAGAGCCCGCCTCAGTCTACGTTCCCGT
>Ga0066851_10000754_pt1 | contig 16064 bp, 8 predicted proteins | sample ETNtaG_7_FD_65493 | JGI IMG/M metagenome (GOLD analysis project Ga0066851, IMG submission 65493) | Marine microbial and viral communities from oxygen minimum zone, Eastern Pacific Ocean - ETNP201406SV65 | ecosystem: Environmental > Aquatic > Marine > Oceanic | place: Pacific Ocean: Eastern... | reverse complement strand
CCCCCTGCAGGATTCGACTCACCACCCCCTCCGCCGATGGGATTCGGCGAGCCCGAGGAGGTGGAAGCGGAGGCCCCGCCACCCCCCCCTGCAGGATTCGACTCACCACCCCCTCCGCCGATGGGATTCGGCGAGCCCGAGGAGGTGGAAGCGGAGGCCCCGCCACCTCCCCCTGCAGGATTCGAAGATATATCGTCAATTGACTCGTTGGCAGACTCCTTATCTTTCCCGGATGAAGATGACTCGTCGTCCGATGAAATCATCGAACAAATTGATCCATTGCAAGCTTTCCGAGAGACGAGTACTTCGTACCCCCCTCAGTTTAGAGAAGATACGCCTGTAGTGGACAATTCAGAGGTGGCCCAGGCAATAAATGCATTCGGCCTAGTAAAAGAGTCAGAATTCGAGCAATCCGATTCGAGCATCGCATCTAGGCCATCTCCGTTTCTCAGAACTTTCTCTGAAGTAGACTCAATTCCGGGGGACAAACTTCATGCCATCCTTAGTGAAACTGAGACTACAGTGCTGAATCCAGATGGTTCCATTCGAAAGCAATTAATTGAAGGCGAACTAATCCTCAGGAACTCGAGTAAAAAGCACAGAGCCTGGGATATCGAAGTTCACCTGGAGTCTATCGATTCTACTGATTTTGGAGACAAGGTCTCTTCAGTTAAGGAACTCGATCCAACCGAAGAGACGGCAATTCCGTATACTGCTTCTGGAACGAGGATGCTGACTCTGATGGAATCAATTGATACCGAGAGTTCGAGGGGTGAGGAACCTAGCCTTTCTCTGGTTTATTCAGGAACTCCCCAGGAAGTCGAGATCAACATCGAGCTGGAGAACGTTTCGACAGCTCCATTGTACGATGTCGAAGTAAAGAGGACGATCCCTAAATCCCTGATTCTTCCAGAAGACAGGGTATACAGTGTCGAGAAAGATTCGGTCGTCTGGGATATTGGAAGGATGAACATAGGGGAGAAAAGAAACCTTACTATTTCAGCTAAGATCAATACTGAATCCGTGGATAAGATAAACGCTGGAGTTACTTCAGCAACTTATTCATCTGAAGCAACGGTCTCAAGAGTAAGATTCGACAGAGTTAGCGGTTCTGGGAGGCAGTTCTCGTACGTGAATGCAGAGGAGGATGATAGACCAGGAGTTTGGCACTGTACTTGTGTTTTCGAGAATAAGTCTTCCTTCGTAGTCTCTCTTTCCGGTGCTACAGTGAGATTGGTTGGTAGAGAAGAGCCAATTTTAGATGTTTCAGACATTAGACAAGATGTCCCTCCAGAGGGAAAATGGGACTCGATGGTAAAGCGAGTCGAATCTGATGATCAACCAAGCTTCACCCAGGAGATTAGATTCTCAATACTCCCCCGGGTGTCTGTACAGTCTACTGGAACAGTAGAACTGAAGGAGCAGCAACTGACCGTTTTGGACGCGGTCTTACAAAAGAGATTCGATAAGTCTAGAATCAAGTCTTACATTTCATCAAATGTAGACGCAGTAATAACCCTCGAAAATACCGGAACTTCCGAGATAAATGTGATCCGAGTTCTAGATGATATTCCCGGAATATTCGAAACTCCTTCGGCCGGGGATATTTCAATTGAGATTGAAGGTACGGAACTAAACGAAGAACAGTATCGAATAGACGTCGTGAACGGCACCCAGCTGGAAGACAAGCACATCTCCCCAGACGGGGAGGGGCATAGCCTGAGGATGACGATAGGGACATCGGCCCCCCTGGGGCTGCAACCTGGAAAGGCGGTTGTGATTCGATACCCCTTGGAGGCGCCCGACCCGTCTCCCGCCAATCGTTTGCTCGTAGCGCCAATCAAGGTCGATTTCAGCTCCGAGCGATTCGGTCCCGTTGCAACTCGGAGAGTTCAGAAGCCACCAATGATTACAGTTGTTCATAAGAGGAGAAATATCAGTACTGGCAAGGAAGTCTTCCCGGGTGGTAAACCAGGGCAATACGAGATCATGCTAATGTTCCACAATAGTTCTGATAGCGCCCTTGATGACTTAGCCCTGCATGATATTGTGCCGGGTACCTTCACAATAGAAGGATCCACTGTTCGCTCAGATAAGGGAGGAGAAAGGGAGGCATCGACGACCAAGGAATCTGCACGGGATGGAACCCAGGTTACATGGGCCGTTGGAAGGATACTCCAAGGGGAACGAATCGAAGTTCTTTACACCATACAGGGCGATCCAGAAGCCGAGTACAAGGTTTCTGATGCGCAAGACTTCCATGGCGCTACCTTCGGAGACGAAGTCGACGAAGAGCCAAACATCCCGCAGTGGCTTGAAGACAGTGTAGAGGAATTGCCACCTCCCTCGAAAGAGAATATTTTGATAATCGATGAAGAAATTACTCAGATAGGCCCCGAATCTTCGGACAACGAGGAAAATGAAGGAGAAGAAACAGAAAAACAGGAAGTCAGCACTGTTATCGAAGAAGGCGAAAAGCCACAAGATAAGGAGGGAAGTACACACCAGTGCACGGCATGTGGGTTTGAAGTTGACATCGGGTCATCAATCTGCACCGTGTGCGGCAACACACTTTCCTGAAATGGGTAATTTTCACATCTACCCACCGAAGTGTTATTCTCATCCCCTCTATTCGAACTGTTATGGCTCCAGCACAAGCAGGCGGTGATGCTCAAGCAGATGCCATGGCATCGATGATGCTGCCAATGATGATGCTTCTTGGAATGATGGTTTTGCTTATGTTCTACCCCGGATTGAGAATCGGACTCTCTGATACGGCTGGATCGGTTTTAGAGCCAATGCTCCCATTCCACCAAACTTACTTCGTCCCGACTGTGTTCATAGTTGGCTCATCTATCATGGTCGTCAACACAATCATCAGGTCATTTTTCATGGACCCCCTCCAGCAGGCGCATTTCTCACATCGAAGTAGGCAAATTGGAAAGCAGCTCAGAGAGGCCAGGGTGGCCAGAGATACAGCAACGGCTGACAAGATGCAGACAATACAATTGGAGATGATGCCAGAGCAGATGAAGATGCAGTCATCAATGATGAAGCCAATGGTCTTCACAATGGTCTTCATAATTGCAATTTTCAGTTGGATGGCTAGCTCAGTAGAGGCTTTTCGAGTGGGTTTCGTCAGCCTCCCATGGGATCCAATGTGGAGCTTCAATTCTAGAGTTCTGTGGATCTTCCCAGCATGGATTGCTACATACATCGCTATGAGTGCACCACTTGGGAGGATAATTGACCGACACATCAAGATAGCTCGTTTCTCAAGACACCCACTCGTTCTTTCTGGGGAAACAATACCGGAACCTCTCCTTTACATGCTAGAAGAAGATAAGAATGGCCAAAACTCCCCAACCTCAGTACGCAGGTCACAGGGGAGGGCCGGGCCAAGAAAGACCGGAGCAAGCCAAAAGAGTGGCCCAAGGAAAAGTTCTGGGAACAAACACTCGGCGCCACCCCGAAGAGGAATGACATGCAGTTTCTGCAATTCTGATATGATTTCCAGGACGCCAAAGGGACTTCTGAGATGCGACGTATGTAGAAATGAATGGAGATGAGTCCTTGCTCAAAGTGACAATTAGCGGCCCGCCCGGGAGCGGTACTTCGACCCTAGTGTCCAGGATTTCTAGCTCTCGAGAGTGGTCCTCTTTGAACGGGGGCGACGTTTTCAGGGAGGAAGCCAGATCACGAGGCATCTCCGTCGAGCAATTGAGCTCAGAGGCAAAAGACGACCTTGATGTAGATAGAAAATTGGACTCCCTACTCCAAGAGCGCATGATTTCGCCAGTTTCCCCCGAGATTGTAGAAAGCCGTCTTAGTGGATGGTGGGCTTACAGGAATGACTTAGACTGTCTTAGGGTGTGGGTCAAGGTCTCCGAGGAAGAGAGGGCGAGGAGGATTCAGAAGAGAGAGGGGGGGGACTTTGATGACTGCCTGAAGAGGTCTAAAAAGAGACAGAAAGACGATATGGAGAGGTATTCGGTCCTTTATGACATAGATCTCGATGACATGACTCCCTATGACTTGGTTGTAGATGCCGATGACAAGGACGAGTTGGAAGTCTTCAAAGCCGTCGACTCCGAAATAGGTTGGTGAGAAAATGGAAAATGAAGATTATTGGATCGTCGATCCGACAGCGAAGACTAACCAGTCCTTCGGCTCAACCCCATCTCAGCGCCCTCTGGAGGAACTTATGGAGTGCGGAGTAATTCTGATTGACAAGCCCTCTGGTCCCTCAAGCCATCAATTAGCGGCATGGGCAAGGTCATTGCTGGGGATCAAACGTATTGGGCACGGCGGTACCCTGGATCCATTTGCAACCGGTCTTCTGACCCTTCTATGTGGGAGGGCAACTAAGATTACCGGAGAAATCCTAAAGAAACCCAAGAGCTATGTCGCTGTGTTACGATTCAAAAACCCGATTTTGAAGGGGGATCTTTCTGATTTGGTAAATAAGATGCAAGGGGATGTCTACAATGTCCCCCCCAAGGAGTCGGCGGTGAAGATACAAGTGAGGTCTAGGAAAATCTCCAAAACTGAATTGATTCAGTCCGAGGAGGGAGACCGAGTACATCTGGTATCCATAGATTGTGAGGCTGGGACCTACATCAGAACCCTGGTCCGCGACTTGGGTTTGTTAACTGGTAACGATTGCGAATTACTCGAGCTACATCGTTCAATGACGGGCGCTCTTGACGATCAGATGGCTTGCACCATGCAACAACTTGCTGATGCTGTTTTCCTATGGCGAGAGCATGACGACCCAAGGGGGATCAAAAGGCTCCTCTCGCCCGTTGAGGCCGTTCTAGGGGAAATTCCAAATTTGGTGATCAAGGACGGGGCAGTCGCAGCCCTTTCTCATGGGGCCCCTCTTGCTAGGCCAGGGTTAGTATCCGTTCCTAAGGGTCTGATTGCTGGCTCCAGGATTCTAATTTCGAGCCTTAAGGGGGAGGCGGTTGCAATCGCAGAACTTACAGTCGGGACAGACTCTATTCCTGCAATGAAATCGGGTCAGATAGCAACCCCAAGAACGGTCATAATGCAACCTGGGGCTTATCCGCAGACATGGTCCAAGACCTGAGCCAACTAAGCTGACTCATGTTCTTCGTATATCCACTCGTCTGTTTCCAGCCTTATTTTCAGTACCATCATTTCACACACACACCACCGCAATAGCACCCGAAGACACTAGCGCGATAGCTCTTTTTCGCTTTCCATTCGTCTATAACTATTGCCTATTTTGCTCTGATTATCAGCCAAACGACAGCTAATTTACTGCCAAAGCCGACTACTTTCTTCGCTCGAATTCCCTTTTCACTGATTTTGGCCCGAGTTGAAACGCAGCCAGAGAAATGAGAATGACAACCAACGAGATTGCCACTATTGTCGAACTAGCATCGTTACTCCCATTATTATCTTCTTTGAGTTCCACTGGCATAACGACCCCTAGGATGTTGTTTCCTTCTAGTGTCTCATCCACCGAGTTTGTCCCATCAATCTCCACCAGGATATCTGCAATTCCCGAGGTTTCCGGCAATTGTAAATCGCATACTGCCATTTTCAGACTTCCCGGCCCCATCTCTCCAATCTTGCCGGTTCCAACCAGAATTCCATCCACGCTGCAATAGAATGTGACATTTGTTGCCATTCCCCGACCTTGGTTTCGAATGAAACCAACCACTTCGACAACATCTCCATTTTCGAGTCGTTCTACTTCAACTCCTCCGACCCTTATTTCAATAGATTCGACGAGTAAATCTGGCTTAGAGGTAGCAAATACTGTTACATTCCTAGAAGCCTCCGATATTCCATCAGTTACAGAGATTCTAACAACATGTTCCCCTACTTCTACCGGTTCCAATATAATCGTCATGTTCTCAGTGATTTTGGCCCAAGACTTACTTGCTGTAATCGATAGAATTCCAGAATCAGGATCCAATATTTCAGGCTCGATTTCGTAAGTACTCCCGAGCTCGATGTATACTGTGCTCGGCAACTCAACTATTTCTGGAGGGTCATTCACCTCATGAATCATTACGGAAAAACCATCCTCCCATGAATTCCCTGCCTCATCGCTCACTGTAACAATAACTTCAGCCAAGCCACTGGCTTCTTCCAACGGTTCAATACTCAGTAGCGCCCCTTCTCCCGAAGCAACCAGAATGCTCTCATCAGAGCTTAGTGCACTTACAATCAGGTTCTGAGAGGGGGTAATGTCATCCGTGCAGATAGAGGAGAATGAGATGATCTGCCCGCCCTCATCCTCAATCAGTTCCAAGTCCCCAATTCCCTCGCAGAAAGGATCCCGGTCCCATTCTATCGCATATCCTCCAGATATCGACATTGATCCTATGTGTACTACAGTATTCTCAGCAGTCCCATTGGAGGACCATTGGAACCTTGTAGCCACTCCTATTCTCAACTCCTCTCCTTCTGATGGTAGTGCGTGCCCAACTGGGACAGAAATTGAAAACTGACCAGCATCCATAACCTCGGAGTGTACTAGGAAACTACCTACTGCGAATCTAATATAGCTAGACGACTCAGATAGCCCAGCCAAACCACCCGAAACCCTGCCGCTAACAATTAGTTGCGGGTCATTGATGTCGACCCTTGCCCCGTGTATGCAACCATCCTCGACTTCAACTCGAATATGTATTCCGGACAAAGAAGACTGCAGATTATGCCCAGAGTTGATTTCGATGAATTCGCCATCAGGTCCGTCTGTCGATAGCCACATGCTATTATTTCCTTCCGAAAAGAGATGAATCCTGCCTAGAGCCTGATTGGGGGGAGGTTCGGCATTGAATTCCCAGGCCCCATTATCTGAGTCTTCCAACACTAGTCCGCAGGTGTTATGCGATAGGCCCGAGATTTCTCCCTCATATGTGCTGAAATCGATTACAGGAACGCTACTGGATATTATCGAGTGCTCCGCTCTAGCGTTTTCAAATGAGAACCAGGGCTGATGAAACTTGACTTTCAGCCCCACAGCATCAACCCTGACCTCAGAGTCATCCGCACCCTGGTTGTCAGATACATAGTCGATATTGAACCCGGTCTGCTCCAATTTTGACCAATCCCATTCAACAAGATTGTCAAGGTCGATGACTAGTGGCACACTCATTCGGTTTACTGCACCCAGAGTTCTTGCAAACGTCCTTACCAGGATGTCAGATCCATGATTCTGCATTATGATGTTAACCTCGTCACTCGGCAGAGCATCTGGAATGGAGAAGTAGAGGACTAGAGAAACATTCTCGATTTCCATTGAATTCAGACCAGAGAATGAATATCCCCCCATGGTGATGTCCGGCCCTCTTGACCATGAGTAGAACCCGTCTGCCTCTCCAAATGTGGCATTGCAATCCGCACAGCCGTTACTTGCCCACGATACGTGTTCATTGAAGTTGTCAGGCCTTGCGTGGGTGAAGGACATCTCGCCATTTGCAATCATTCCAATTGTGTATTCAGCTTGTTCAGAGGAGAATCCAGTAGAGCTGCTGAAACCCCATTCTGAATTGTCTAAGAAATCGCCAGCTTCCAGAATTTCCACTTGCTCAGAAGAGATTACCGAGTCTCCCGATGAAAGCGGGGAGAGTAGAGCAACCAGGGTAATGGTCACAATGGATGAAACTGCCCTGCTGCCGCCCATCCTCCCTAACGAGGGCACTCCTCGCTTCAAGGCGTTGGTGGATGGATCGTTGAACTCTTGCATAACTGTTGAAATATGGGCTGATACACGCCTAGCATACTATTGGCTGTGATGGTGTAGCGGTTAGCACGGTGGGTTGTGGTCCCGCCGGCCCGGGTTCAAGTCCCGGTCACGGCCCCAATCTATTCCTTGCCGAGGGACTCTTCACTAATTTTGTGACCCATCCTCTTGGCCTTTGTAGAGAGATATGCCACATTGCCCTCGCCAACACCGGCAACAATCGGCATCCTCTCGACGACATCGATCCCGCACTCAGAGAGTTGCTCGACTTTGTCCGGATTATTGGTCATCAGATTCACTTTGTCGATGCCAACCGACTTTAGAATCTCAGATGCTATTCCATAGTCCCGAGCGTCTGCAGGGTGACCAAGCATTAGGTTAGCTTCCAAAGTATCAGCACCCTTGTCTTGTAGGTTATACGCCTGTATTTTTGCATTTAGCCCAATTCCTCGTCCTTCTTGACGTAGGTAAACCAAGCATCCCCAGCCAACCTCCTGAATCATCTTCATCGCTTCCTGAAGCTGCGGCCCACAGTCACATCTCAAACTGCTGAAAGCGTCCCCAGTGAGGCACTCGGAATGAACCCTTACCAGTACCGGGTCTGGGCCCACCATATCGCCGAGTAGAAGGGCGACATGGTCTAGCCCCGTTTCTTCTTCGTGAAAGACCCTAATCCTGAACTCCCCGTGCTCGGTCGGTAGGCGAGCATCCGCAGGAACTTCTCCAAGTTCGTAAACACGAGCTGCGTTCATGCGTTTTCCTGACAAAGTGACCCATTTGAATCCTATAGGTCGGCAGTCTCGTTGATGATCAAGAAACTGAACTCTCCGGATTTTTCTTCCACACGTTCCAGTATCACGCCCAATCTGTCACATAGTGCGGGAATGTCGTGCAGAGTCTCCGGGTCGTCGCAAATAATCTCAATCCTCTCTCCCCTTTTGCAATCCCTCAGGACTCTACGTGTCTCGTGAACAGGAATCGGGCATAGAAATCCGATTAGGTCAATCCTCTTCACGATGTTTCCCACATTTCCTGCTAAGGAGACTCGCTTCAAATACTCTCAGTTCTTTGAAAACGTGAACTCATCGTCCTCGTGAAACCTCATGTAATTGATCGCGGTGTTTTCGTCCTCCAACAGCTCCTTTCCCCTTTCCTTCCCGGACTTTGCTTTGCCCCAGCGCTCCATGAAAACCCCCGACTCCCAATCGTTCATGAACATCGGACGAATGTAGGATGACCTGCAAACCGCTCTCGTATTGCCCAGATCAGCTGCAACGGTGTCGATTACAGCTAGCATAGTGGCGCTTCTTTCCTTCTCCCCTTCGCCGGGAAGCTTCCCAGATTCAGCAAGCTTGGCGAGCCCTTCAGTTCCCTTGAGGGTCTTCCCGGACCAACTAATGTAAGGTGGGAAACCTGTTTCTTCAGATCTCTCAACCGCTTCCCTGTGCAGGTCTGGAAGCTGCTTGATATCATCTTCACTAGCTTCAGAAACCATGGCCAATCTGGACGCGGTCTTCCAAGATGCTGCCCAGGTTCTGAAGTCCTTGGCTGTGTATCTGTGATCCATGTGCTGCTCGAGGTAGTCGTTGATGTGCTCGGCCTTGATGTCGAAGTCGTTCCCGTTGTCATCCAGGTATCTGAAAAGATCCTGGGACTTGTCCTTCCCGCCAATCTTCCCAGATTCTTCTATCAGCTTTGCGACCTTATCGTCCTTGATCAGCAATTTCCACTCCTTCCCGGATTTTCCCGTGAAGTTCATGATGGCGTCAATATCCCCCTCTATCGCCCTTTTCCCCTTCCAGAATTTAACGTGGCCCTCTTGGAGAGTGGTGAGGCCATAAGACTCGTTTTCCTGGGCGTATTGGTCCGAACCTACTCGAATGTGGTACCTGTCAATCAGTCTGACAACTATGGATACTACCTTGTCCCTATCCATTTTGTTCGCCCCTAGGTCCGAATCGACCCTCCTTCGCAGCTCGTTAAGGGCAATTGCGAACTCATCTACATTCTGATACTTCAGAATCGACTTGTACTCATTCCACTTCGGGTGATAGCGGTATTGCAGTCTCCCATTGGAGTCCTTACCAGTGGCTTGAATGTGCCCGTTATCATGCGGGCAGAACCAGACTTCGTTCCAGGCGGGTGGTACTGCTAGGGAGTTTAGGAACTCAACTCTATTTTCATCCGACATCTTCTTTCCATCCGGGAGGATATAGTTCCAGGATATTGTAGGATTTCCACCCTCTTCTTCTGGGGGCACCTCCACTTTCTCCCTGGTTATCCCAGGCACTTCCCTGTCGCTTAGAATCAGTCCCGCCTTCTCTGCCGAGGTGCTAGAGTCTTCAGCCTTCATGGCTGATTGATGCCGACTAGGTTTGAAGAGGTTTCGTTGGAATCACTCTGAGAATTGGGCTAGTAGTGTTTCCAATGCTCTGAGGTCGTTCTCCATGAGTTCCCTCTCTGCCTTCTTGAGGCCTCCTTCCGCGAGTCTGCCCTGAAGAACCTCCAATTCCAGCTTTGCAGAGTCCCTCTCCTCCTCCATCTCCGCCTCGTCCCTGAGCATCTTGATTCTCGAGACGTGCTGGCGGGTGGACTTCATGCGACGCATCCTTTCTCCAGCATCCCCCTCTGGGAACGGGCTTGGTTTGTTCGGGAGCTCGACTGCCACCGGGTATGGGATGCTGATTCCCTCCCTTCCAAACGCCGTGTCTATCTCCCTTAGCAACCAGTCATTGGCGATGTACTCCTCGCCGTAATCCCCAATCCAGACATAAAGCCTGAAGATCTTCGAGAAGTTGCCAAGCTCCCTCAGTAAAACCCTGGGGGCTGGGTCCAGCTCCACATGGGGGCACTTCTTTGCGACCTCCATGATCACCTGCTTTACGTGTGCATTTCGCTCATCGTAATCAACCCCTAAGTCCAGGGTAAGGGTAAGTCTGGATCCCAGCCCGTCGCCACCTCCTCGGGCATAGTTGGTTATCGTCGAGTCCACAAGTCGGTTGTTGGGGATGACGACCAGCTCCTCGGTCATGGTCAGTATCTTGGTGGAGAGGATCCCAACCGACATCACAGTGCCAGTCACTCCCTCGACTAAGATCCTGTCACCGACTTCGAATGGTTGGTCAATCGCCAGCATGAATGAGTTGAGCATGTTTCCCAGCGTCTGTTGCACTGCTAGCCCTATTATTATTGAGAAAACTGCTAGTGAGGCGAGGATTCCTAGTAGTTCAATCCCAATCTCCTGTAGGGAAAGATATAGTCCCATGAACCATACTATCCCTCTCGTGGCGAAAACAACAAGCGGGTTTCCACCCGTAACCGTGACGCTCTTGTTCGTGTTGTACCTATCCATTGCAGCTGGAACGATGAACTTGATTGATACGCTTACTATAGATGCTGATAGTATGATGTAAATTCCTGAGAAGTATGGGGCAATTGCGGTGTATATGGCATCATTTCTCCCCAGTGTCCACATCATTGATAGCTCTACTCCGGCTAGCAGGATGAAGATGTACAATCTGTTCGTAATGGGTTCAATAATTTCATTGTCCCAGGATGCATCGGTTCGATTGACGACCCTCCATGCTGCCTTCAGAAATACGTATCTGGTGAACAGTAGAAAGAATAGGGTCAGGCCGAGGGAAACTCCCACCTGGGCTAGCACACCCACTTCCTCAACTTGTTTCAATAGGTCATCTATTGCGGTTAATCCGTCGGTTACCGGGTCAGCCATTCATTCACTCCCAACCGTTCCCCCATCAAATGCTTATCGTACCAAACGCTTTGCTTGCATGACCCACTCGTCCCTGTCAATTCTTCCTGGCCCCAGGCCTATGGCCAAATTCACCTCGTCCGAGATCTTCTGGTCCATGTTTGCTATCTGGGAGATCTTGTATATGCCGGCATCATTCAACTTCTTCTCGACGAATCTGCCAATTCCATCGATTTGCTGTAAGTCGTCCCTGTCTTCCTCAGAACCAAATCCAATGATGGTGAAGTCTATTGCCGACTCCCCCTCATCCTCGTTCGTTTCGACCGGAGTTTCGTCTGCTCTTCCCTTGAGGAGCTCCTCGGCCTTGGCCCTCCTCCGCTCCATCTCCCTTTCCTTCTCTTCTTCCTGCTCCCTCTTCCTCATTTCTTCCTTGGCCTGATTGATGAGGTCGATTTCTCCAGCGGAAGCTTCGCCTTCCCCTGTAGGAGGGGGGGATGTTCCATCTGGCGCTAGGTCGACAAATTTCCTGGCCTGCATGACCCACTCGTCCCTCTTTATCCGGCCAGGGAAGAACTCGATAGCTTCGTTCACCTTGTCCTCCATTTCGGAGTTCATACGGGATATCTGTGCGAACGTGAAGATCCCGAGTGCATTGAGCTTCTCCTCGATGAAAGGCCCCACTCCCTTTATTTCTTGTAGGTCGTCCTTGCCCTCCGCTGTAGCGAAACCTAGTATTCCGAAGTCGATATATTTCGATTTCTCAGCAACCCTGAGCAAGGCACCCTCCTTCTTCTTGGTCTCCTCGTCGAGCTCTTCCAACTTCGCTCGCCTATCCTCAATTTCCTTCTCCATTGCAGCGTACCTCTCCGCTGCTCTCTCTCGTGCGAGCTCGTTTTCCCTCTCCTCTAGGTCCATTTGGTGCCTTCTCTCTACAGCTCTCTTCCTGAGCTTCTCCTTGGCCTCCATCGCTTTGAGTTGTGCTTCCCTCTCCAGTTCAGCTGCCCTCCTGGCTGCTTCCCTCTCCGTTCTGGCAGCCCTCTCCTCGGCTTCCTTCTTCAGTAGGGCGGCTTTCTCCTCTGCTTCCCTTTCGATCCTGGTCGCTTCTTCCTCCGCGGCCTTCTGAGCTTCTTCCTCCGCGGCCTTCTGAGCTGCTTCAGCCTCTCTGCGTTCCTCAGCCTTCTTCTTTAGAATCGCACGCAGTTCGGCAGCCTCTTCCTCTGCCCTCCTTTCTTCCTCGGCCTCTTCCTCGGCTAGCTCTTCCTCTGCAAGCCTCCTCTCGCTCTTCTCCCTCTCGAGGCGCTCCTCCTCTTCGCGCTTTGACTCTCTAGCCGCCTCGGCTTGCTTCATAGCAGCCTCTCTCTCTGCCTCAGCAGCCTTCATCTCGGCCTTCGCAGCCTTCATCTCGGCCGCCGCCGTCCTCTCCTCCGCATCCTTCTCGACCTGCTCAATCTTGCTCCTCAGCTGGCTTTCCAGCTTCGCAGTCTCCTTCTTGGCTTCAATTTCCGCCTCTGACACCTTCTCTCTGGCTTCCTTCTCCAGCTGTGCGGCCTTCTTCCTAGCTTCCCTCTCAATCCTGCTGGCCCTCTTCTTCGCCTGCTCCTCTTCAGGCGTGTCGCGACGTACCTCCACCTCGACAGTCCATTGGAAGTAAACAGTAGCCTTCCCTAGTCTTATCAGGCCCGTGAACTCTGTTGAGGCGGGAGTTCCCCCATCGTCCTTGAATTCTAGGCGGAACTCGATGTCTCCCCTAGAATTCGACTTTATCGACCCCATTCGGAAACGACTGCCATTCTGTTCCGATGACATGTCGGTGAAATCACAAGCAAGTCTGGGTGTAATGTTGGAGACCTTGATGACCTCGTGACTACGAGCGAATCCGCCTTTCCTAACCCCATTCACCGGTTTGAGAATGAATGGGTCGTCATACTCCCCGCTTCCTCCCACCCAACCATCTTCCGTTCGAGTGTATTCCGGTTCGGGACCCAGTATCTCATCCTCCCTTACCACGAAGGGGTTGATTACCCAAAGCAAGAGAAGTAGCAGAAGAAGAAGCGGGAAGCAGCATATCCACAGGATCTTCACGGCATCGGGTACGAAGACCTCCAGAAGATTGCATACCCCATCGCCATCATCGTCAGCTGGAACGGACGAGTTGTCCTTCGGATCGGTTCCGCAGCTGGTCTCGTTCAAATCGGGCCAACCGTCATTGTCGTCGTCAAGGTCCTCTATCAGGTCGAATGTACAGTTCGCTGTGTCGGTTAGGTATCGGCAAGTGACCTCATCGGGCATCGAGTCGTTGTCCGTGTCATCCCATGCGATGGGATTCTTTGGGAACTTGTCGATTGGGTCTCCTATGTTGTCCCCGTCATCGTCCTCGTCGTTGTAGCTGCATATTCCATCATTGTCGATGTCCTCCGGGAAAGAGGTCGCGTTCATCGGGTCTGTATTGCACTCCAGCTCTATCAGGTCGCTCCACCCGTCTCCGTCATCGTCTGTGTTGTTGTCCACGGGCCAGAAAACGTCGAAGTCAACCCGGTAGGAGAACTCCCACTGCGCATTCTCGGCACTGAATGTGTGTGAGTACTCGAGTATCACGTGCCTGTATGCCTGCTCTGGAGTGCCTGAGACGACACCAGTCGCATTGTCAAGGACCAGGCCAGCGGGTAGTGCGGGCAGCACCGAGAACAGCGTTATCCCTCCGCTGTTGGGGGCGATTAGTGGTTCCAGTGGCTCCATTTCCTCGCCCACTGTTAGGACAAGCTTGTCGACGGGGTAGAAGAAGACGATCGGGGAGTCATCGAACTCGTCGATCGGATCGCAGATCCTATCCCCATCGTGGTCTTCAGGCTGGCTTACTATGTAGAGGGGGTCCGTTCCGCACTGAGTCTCTATCGTGTCGTTCCAACCATCGCCGTCGTCATCCGGATCGAAGATGTCTGGAACCCCATCCTCGTCCGTGTCCAGGTGCGCGGCGAAGATCGTGATTTCGAAGTCGTCCAGGAAGAGGGAGTTACTCCCAGTCACCGTGTATATCGAACCGTCCACTTCCTCGGTGGCGAATCCCGTGATTAGTCCGTTTGTTGAATTGAAGTCCAGTCCTTCGGGCAGCATGGGCGAGACTGACCAAGAGGAAACGTTGCCCCCGAAGATCTGCGGCTCAAGGTACACCTCATCCAAATTAGTAGTGAGGTTCAGGACCTCATCCAGGTAGATTAGGTCGAAGTCATCATCATCAGGGTCGGGAATGACTGATTGGAGGGTTATTTCCACGGAGCTGTGGTATTGGGAGTTGTTCGCCCACACCGTGAAGACCTGAAGTGGGAACTCGTCCATGGGTATTCCGCTGATGGTCCCATTCGCCGAACCGGAGCGCGCCAAAGCACCTTTCAGGTTCAGTCCAGATGGAAGGGGCGGCCAGATCTCCCAGGTACGGACGTCCCCTCCGTAGGTTATGGCGGCTATCGGCTCGATCGGCTCGTTAACGAACAGCAGTTGCGAGGTCATGCTGTAGACTAGGAATAGATCGGAGTCATCGGTGAGGTCGAGGCCGTCGCAGAGCCCGTCGCCATCCCCATCCTCAGGGTAGGAGAGCGGATCCAGGACGCCGGTGAGGCAAGACGACTCCTCGGAGTCCCCCCAACCATCGTTGTCGTCATCGGGATCGAACTCATCGGGGGTGCCATCACCATCGGTGTCTAGTAGGGCCGAGGATATGTTGATCGAGAAATTGGAGCTGTATTGGCTGTTGTTCGCCCATATGACATACTCTGTGGAATTGAATGGCTCGATGGAAATGCCGGAGACCACCCCCGTGGCGTTGCTGAATGAAAGGCCAGGGGCAATTTCCGGGTGTATCTCCCAGCTCCTAACATCCCCTCCGAAGACTATCGGATTGGCATTCAAATTGGTCAAGTTGACCACCAGATCGATGCTGCTCAATGGGAATGCCAGGCTAATCGGGCTGTCATCGATAGAGTCGACATGGTCGCATTCGCCGTCTCCATCCGAGTCCGAGGGGATGCTGGTGTTGTCCAGCTCCCCGGTGAGGCAGGAATCCTCCTCTTCGTCAGTCCATCCATCATCATCATCGTCCGTGTCCTCCTCGTCAGGGATGCCATCTCCATCGCTATCGATTCGCCATGAGGAGATGTTGATGTAGAAGCTAGAGGAGTACTGGCTGTTGTTGGCCCAGATCGTGAAGACCGTCGATGTGAATGTCACATTGGCGATTCCCGAGAGCTCCCCCGTGCTGTTGTTGAAGGCCATGCCGGAAGGCATCGCCGGAGAGATCTGCCACATTCGGACATCGCCACCGAGAACCAAGGGGGACAGCTCAAGGGAAGTGACGTTGGTCGTCAGATTGACGCTTGATTCGGGGTAAGCGAGGAAAATAGGCGAGTCATCGATGAGATCCAGTGAGTCGCATACCCCATCGCCGTCCTCGTCCGAGGGGAAGTCATCATCGTCGAGCGGACCAGTGGAGCAGGCACTCTCGTTCACGTCCGACCAGCCGTCCCCGTCATCGTCCTCGTCGGTGGTGTCCGGCTCGCCATCGCCATCGGTGTCCAGGAGCGAGGCAGACATGCTCAGGTTGAATGAAGCAGAGTACTGGCTGTTGTTGGCCCA
>Ga0066851_10000731_pt1 | contig 16320 bp, 17 predicted proteins | sample ETNtaG_7_FD_65493 | JGI IMG/M metagenome (GOLD analysis project Ga0066851, IMG submission 65493) | Marine microbial and viral communities from oxygen minimum zone, Eastern Pacific Ocean - ETNP201406SV65 | ecosystem: Environmental > Aquatic > Marine > Oceanic | place: Pacific Ocean: Eastern... | reverse complement strand
CACAGTGGGGTCTTCGATCATTGGCCATTACTCCAAAACCTCCTGAAATCTTTTTTGGTTTGCAATGAATACCCAAGCATCGAAATTATGCTCGTTGAATCTGGTGGCAATAAAAAAATACGAGATTGGTTTGAGAAGATCGACTTTGATGATTTTTTTATAAATCTAGACGGCCAAAAAACAACCATTAGAAAACACCCTAAAGTTTCAATAGAAAAAACTATAAAGTTTATAGACTTTGATTCTTCAACCACGGGGAGAAACTCTTGTTACAGTAGAGCGATTAGCCAATGCATTGATTCTTTCAAGGGAGATTTTTTCGTGATGCTCGCCGAAGATAATCAATTTATAGCAAAGGGAGACCTTATTAGCGACTATATTAAGATACTGGATAATTTTGGTAAAGATGAATCAATGATATATTTTTTCACACAACAGAGATACAAACTAGAGAAACAAAATAACAGAGCCACTGGCCCGCACAAAATCAAAACAACAAACCTTTCGTTCTTTACTCCAGTCCAACAAAAGTGGGACATGGGCGCCATTTGCAGCAGGGGTCTTTATAGACACATGAAGCAGACAAAACAAACAAGGAACATAATCGAGGAAAAGAGCTGGGACGTTCGTCACGGATTCGTTATGCAAAACTCCCTATTATTTACTCTTTCTGATTTTAGAAGAATATACCCAACGATTCCATGCGGAGTCTGGATGTACAATGACAGCCAGGACGAGGCAAAAGCTAAAATAATAAAGCAAACGAACCTAGATCCAAATTTTTTACTATACAAAACCAGAAAAAAAGCTGTATTATATGAATCACTAAAAGCTGACGACTGGCAAGGACCGCTTTCCACCGAAAACTATTCGGTTGAAAATTAGCGTATTCTTGCTAGTATTTTGCATGGAAAACTCATCAAGAAAGTTTCTCCCCACATTTTCCGATCTTGTAGACAGGTTGTCGATATGTTTGCTGAAATCTATTTTTATACCGAAGAATAAAGAAGAATACCTTAATGAAATTAACCTCATCAAGCATGACATTGACTTAATTGCCAAAGATAAAAAGCTAGAGCTTAACTCTGACTTTATTTGGTCGACAATGATAGTAATGCTATCTAATCGCTATATCTGGGAAAATGAAAGTAACGCAAGAGACGGAGGCGACCAAGATTTGAGCTTGCTAAAACTTACCCATTCAATTAACGGAGTAAGAAACAGGGCTAAAAATCTTATCTCTCAACAGTTAGGAGAAAGAGTAGATTTAAAAACAGATTGCTTGGCGGCGGAGTTAGATTCCGAATTTCAGAACTGGAATATATTTAAAAGTGACAAGTAAATTAAACATACTGGTGACAGGTGGAGCAGGGTATCTTGGTTCTGTTTTAGTTGACAGGTTATTAGGCATGAACTGCGTTAACAAAGTTTATGTTTTAGATAACTTGTCGTACAAACAACAATCGTTTCTACAGCATTATAAATATTTTCATAATAACAGGTTTGAGCTTATCTATGCAGACGTAAGAAATTCAAATTTATTGAAAGAATATGTTAGCAAGGTAGATGTAGTAATTCCTCTTGCTGCTATTGTTGGTTTTCCAGCGTGCGAGAGAGATCAAAGTCTAGCAACAGAAATAAATTTTAAACAAATTACTAATATTTGTGAGTCTTTGTCTAACGAGCAGTTAGTCGTATACCCAAATACGAATAGTGGTTATGGAATGAACGAATCTCAAGAATTTTGCACGGAGGAAACCCCGTTAAATCCAATTTCCCATTACGGAGTTACAAAGTGCCTTGCAGAAAATCGAGTTTTAGACGATTCTAACGGGATTTCGTTAAGGTTAGCGACAGTTTTTGGCTGTTCGCCAAGAATGAGGCTTGATCTATTAGTTAACGATTTTGTTTATAAAGCTTGTACAGACGGATATATCATTCTTTTTGAGCATGAGTTTAGAAGAAATTTTATTCATGTTGAAGATGTCGCAAATGCTTTTAAACATTTTATTTTAGATTACTACCTATACGGAACGCAATTTAACGGAGAAGCCTTTAACGTAGGCTTATCTTCTGCAAATTTAAATAAATTAAAACTATGCGAAAAGATTAAAGAAGTTGTTCCAGACTTTGTGATAAGGACGTCAGATTTTTCTTCAGATCCAGATAAAAGAGACTATATAGTCTCTAATAAAAAATTAGAAAAACTCGGCTGGAAAGCGACCCGTTCCATAGAAGACGGTATACGAGAATTGGTTTCTCTTTATTCTTCTTTAAAAAATATAAATTCAAATTTTACCAATTAGCATGACTACTCAAGAATTAGAAATAAAAGCAAAATCAGTAAGAAAAAGAATTTTTGATTTTAAAACACGATCTGGCGTTGGTCATTTAGCTAGCTGCCTATCTATTGTAGACGCCTTGGTCTCATTGTACCATGACGACAACACAAGATTCAACCACAAGAAAGATAAATTAATTTTTAGTAAAGCTCATGGATCTCCTGCGGTTTATCCCATTCTGACTGATTTGGGATATTTTGACGAGGACGAGCTAAATAAATATTGCACGCCAGAGGGCATACTTAGATTGCACTCTGATTCTACTATCCCTGGCTGTCATTTTGTGGGAGGCTCTTTGGGAAATAACATAGGCTATGCCTCAGGCATTGCGTATAAAGCTAATTTTAATGTTTATGTTATCTTAGGGGACGCAGAATTGTACGAAGGCGCAGTTTGGGAATCTTTAATGTTTATAGCCCACCATAAAATGAACAATATGCACTTAATAGTAGATAGAAACCAATTAGGAATTTTAGGCAAAACTGAAGAATTGCTCAAAATCGAGCCATTGAAAGAAAAATTTGAAAGTTTTGGCTTTTATACCAATCAAATTGACGGCCATAATTTCAATGAGATTAAAAATGAATTTAGCCAAGATAATTCAGGCGGCCCTAAATGTACTATACTCAACACGGTCAAGGGCAAGGGAGTAAGCTATATGGAAGATAAATGGAGGTACCACACAATAATCCCTAAAGACGAAAACTTAATTAAACAAGGACGAGAAGAGCTATCATGACAGCACAGAGAGAAGTATTTATACAGGCTTTGTTTGAAAAAGCCAAAAACGACAAAGACATTGTACTGATATCTGCCGATATGGGGGCAGGAGCATTAGATAAATGGAGAGAAGAACTACCAGAACAATTTTTTACTACAGGCATTGCAGAACAAAATGCCATTAACTTTGCTGCAGGCCAAGCGGCTCAAGGCAAAAAAGTATTTGTTTTCCTTATGGCTTGCTGGGCCGCGAGATGTCTAGAACAAATAAGATATTCTTGTGCCGTTGCAAATAATCCCATAACCATCTTAGCCAATGGCATAGGCTTAGGTTACGCCCCATCTGGGCCAGCTCATTGCCCTACGGAAGATATTGCCTATATGAGGTCTATTAATAATATTGAAATTATTACTCCCGCTAATTCTAATTTTACCATGCAATTGGTGGATTATATTTTAGATAATCCAAAATTAAGGCACCTTAGGTTGGAAAGAAACTACGCCAAGGAAATGGAAAGTTATTATGCCGAAGATTGGAGTGGCTACGATAATTTCGACAGCAATATAATATCCCAAGGGATTAACCCAATTAAGCTTAATGGCGAAAAAGCAGCTTTATTAAGCTGTGGATATATGCTGGGAAGAACTATAAACTCCCAAGAGCAGCTACTCGCAAGCGGCACAGAAACTTCGGTCTACGATATCTGGCAGGCTAAAAACATTGATATTAAATTATTTTATAAAACTTTTAACATTTATGAAAAATTGATTACAGTCGAAGAACAGTCCTTGAGCGGAGGTTTTGGGTCCATGATTAGCGAACTAAATTCAGACTCCAGACTAAACAAACCGTTGTTAAGAATCGGATTGCCCGATAAATATATTTTTGAAAACGGAAGCAGGGACCATCTGCTAGATACAAACGGCTTATCTGTCAATAATATTTATAAACAGTGCGCTAGGTTCGTTAATAATAAATAATATGGATGTTTTATTCATAAACCCTAGAAACGACAAAGAAATATATCAAGACTTAGCTAATAGCTATACGGCCGTTGAACCGCCTACTTGGGCTTTACTATTAGCCGAATCCTGCAGAAGCGCAGGATATAAGGTCGGCATTTTAGACGCGCTAGCGGAACGCTTAACAGAAAATGAATTTATTCACAGAATCCGCAGCTTAAACCCTAAATTACTATGCTTCGTTGTTTATGGCCAAAATGTAAATTCTGGATCAACCTCAATGAGCGGCGCGGTTAAGCTATCAAGCAGAATTAAAGACGAGGGCATTACTACGCCGATTAGCTATATAGGCTCCTATGTTCAAGCACTTCCAATCAAAACGCTAAAAGAAGAACCAAGCATTGATATTGTTTTTACTAACGAAGGCGTCTACGCCCTGCGAAACTTAATTAAATTAAATAAATTTGATTCAAATAGTTTAGAAAATGTCAAAGGCATAGGATATAGAATAAAAGGCGAGCCTATACTTAATCCCCCAGAACGCGTTGTCCCCCAAGATAGAATGGACATAGACCTACCTGGCTACGCTTGGGATTTATTACCTAGGCATAAAGAGCCTTTTGATTTATATCGCACTCAAATGTGGCATGCGATGTACGACGAAAGCAAAAGAACGCCATATGCAACAATACAAACTTCTTTGGGCTGTAAATTTGCTTGCAAATTTTGCATGATAAACATAATTAACAGGGACGACAATGAAGAAATAGGGGTTGCTGGCAATTATAGCGGTATGAGGTATTGGTCGCCAGAATTCATCATATCACAATTCGACAAGCTTTGGGACATGGGAGTGAGAACGATCAGAATTGTAGATGAAATGTTTCTCCTTAACCCAAAATACTATATTCCGCTTTGTAAGCTATTAATAAAAAGAGGGTATGGCAAAGACTTACTAATGTGGGCATACTCGAGAGTTGACACAATCAGAAAGCCTGATATTTTAAAACTGCTTAAAGACGCTGGTATTCAATGGCTATGCTTAGGAATTGAAAGCGCAAACAGAAATGTTAGACTGGAAATATCGAAAGGAAAATTTCTAGATGTAGACATAAAAGAGGTAGTAAAGCAGGTCCAAGAAGCTGGCATAGAAATATTGGCTAATTATATGTTTGGCTTGCCAGGGGATGACTATAAATCCATGCAGGAAACACTAGATTTAAGCCTTGAATTGAACACCATGGGATGGAATGCGTATGCCGCAATGCCCCTTCCTGGCAGCGCTCTATACAAAGAGGCGCTGGAAGCTGGATATAAGCTGCCAGAAGATTATGCGGGCTATTCTTTTCATTCTTATACCTGCCAACCCCTGCCAACCGAAAACTTGACTCCTGCAGAAATTTTAAAATTTCGCGACGAAGCATTTACTAAATACCACACATCAGAAAAATTCTTAACCAAGTTGAAAAATAAATTTGGTAAACAGCAAGTTGATAATGTGCAAAAGATGACCCAAATCAAGCTAAAAAGAAAAATACTAGGAGATTAATTAATAAAAAAAACAAAATTGAAAACAATTAAAGAAACAAGAAACTCCAAAAAGATAGACGGAGTAAAAACAATTACCCTAGACACCTTTGGCGACTCAAGAGGTGAAATATGGAGCATTTATTCCCCACAACATTCTGATGTCAAGTATGCGCTTGATAAAGTCACAATCAGCAAATTTGGCGTCTTAAGAGGCTTTCACGGTGATGGCCTAAACTCTAAACTAATAACCTGCCTGAACGGCAAGTTTCAATTAGCCGTCGCAGACGCAAGGGAATCTTCCGAAACATACGGAAATACAGAAACACATGTGATAACGGATGAAGAGCCAACTTTGGTATTTGTGCCAAGTGGTTGCCTAAATGCACACTTAAGCCTTTCTGAAAAATGCATTTTTCATTACAAGTGGTCGCATGGATATGTCCCACCAGAATCCCAGGCAACAGTCATTTGGAACGACGAACGATTAGACATTGAATGGATGAAGGATAATCCTATAATATCAAACAGGGATAAAAACGGCACAAAATTTGAAACCGTAAAATTTTAAAATGAACATTAAATATCCACTAGCAAAGGAAACCATTAACAACCAAGACATTAACGCTTTATGCGATTGGCTTAAGACATATCCCAGATTAACAAAATCAGACCTTACATGGCAAGTTGAAGATGAGTGGGCAAAATTCATAGGAACCAAACATGCGGTTTTTAACAACTCTGGTTCATCAGCAAATTTGTTAATGATTTATGCAGCAATTGTCGCTGGCAAGATTGAAAATAAAAAAATTGCAGTTCCCGCCGTTGGTTGGGCTACAACAATTTCACCAGCTATGCAATTTGGCCTAAGACCAATTATGGTTGGCACAGATCAAAATACCTATGGGATGGATTTAGACAAGCTAGAACGCGTATGTCAAACGGAAAAGCCTGACGCAGTAATTTTCGTACAAGCCTTGGGAGTGCCACACTACAAAGATAAACTTATCGAGCTAAAAGAAAAGTATGGGTTCTGTTTGCTTGAGGACGGCTGTGCTGCTCTTGGCGCAAAATATGAAGACGGCACTAAAGTGGGGACGGTTGGCGATATGTCGTCTTTTTCATTTTATTTCGGACATCAGCTTTCAACCATAGAAGGCGGCATGGTCAATACAAGCGATAAGAATCTTTATAATACATTACTTATGCTAAGATCTCATGGCTGGGGAAAAGATTTAGATTCTGAAACTTATGATAGTTTAATGAAAGAAAATGGAATAGAAGGTTTCCATCAACCATTCACTTTTTTTGTCGAAGGCTTTAACTTGAGGGCTACAGACTTACAGGCATTTATTGGCTTGAGGCAAATAAAAAAGGCAGATTGGATTTCCCACAGAAGAAACGAAAACCACTTAAGATATGCAAATAATTTACAAGGAACTGTCAGCTTCCAAAACTGGGACAATAATTATCCAGTATCAATTTCTTTTGGTGCTTTAGCTAAATCTAAACAAGACAGAAAGGAAATTATCAACAGATTAGTCGAAAACGGGATTGAAACAAGAATTTACAGTGCTGGAAATTTGGGCAGGCATCCGTTTTGGACAAACAAATATGGCGTTTTCGAGGACGAAATGAGCGATAGGATTCATCAGACTGGATTTTTCTTGCCAAATTATCCAGAACTAACAACACAGGAGGTCGATTTGATCTCAAGTGTTGTAAAAAATCAATGAAAATATTAGCCATAGGCGAAAGCTGCACAGACAGATTTGTTTACGGCCATGCGCAAGACAGAAAGTGCCCAGAAGCACCAGCATTTATACTGTCCCCCTGCGACGTACTAGAAAACCCAGGGATGGCAGCAAACACACAAGCAAACGCTCAAAACCTTGGTGCTCAGTGCGATATTATCACCAATTGCGAACAAATTATAAAAGAAAGGTTTGTAGATATAAAATCAAACTACCTTTTACTAAGGGTAGACCATAATGAAAATTCAATTAATAGGATTGATCGCGCCAGGATAAACCCCGAAAAACTTAGCGTATACGATGCAATAATCATTTCTGACTACAATAAAGGCTTTTTATCTAAGGACGACATACAATATATATGCCAGAATCATAAATTAGTCTTTTTAGACACTAAGAAAATTCTGGGTGACTTTTGCCTGGACGCTAAGTATATTAATATTAACAATTTTGAGTATGAAAAATCTCAACCCTTTATTAATGAGGAGTATTTTTACGAAAAACTAGTTATTACCCTTGGCCCTATGGGGTGCCAGTACAAAGATAAAATTTATCCAGTTGAAAAAACAGAAGTGATTGACCAAGTCGGCGCTGGGGACACCTTTGCTGCTTCGCTTGCAATTAAATTCCTTGAAAAACTCGATATAGTCGAAGCAATAAACTTCGCAAATCATTGTGCGACAGAGGTAGTAAAAAAGAAAGGAGTAGCAATAGCTAACAGTGAATAAAGTTTATTTTTTACTTGGAGAAATGACGCATTTGCGCTATTTTATCCCATTAGTCAGAGAGTACAACAGAAGAAAAATTTCTTCATGTTTTCTTATTTATTTTAGCGGTAAATATAATTGCCCCAGCAAACACGGCGATGAGCTAGACAAAGCTTGCGAAAAATACAACATAGAAAAAATACCAGTCAATGACTTTAAAGAAAAAAATAAAATTATATTTTGCGTAGAAAAGTCTTGCGCTATAGCCGTAGAACAATTAGGAATCAAAAAACAAAACAATTTTTACGTTTTAATTTCCACATTTGACTATTTGGAGAATTATGATTTTTATTCAAAATACGCCAAGAATATTATTTTTCCTTCTTGGTGGTTCTTAGACCGCTGTAAGTCTTTCATTGGAGATCCGCGCATGAAAACAACATCTTGGTCCGAAGAAAAAATTAGATCTCACAAAAATGTTTGCATTGGGTCGCCAAAATACGACATAAAGCTAGACAGAGAAAAGATCCTTAATAAATATCATTTAACAGACAAAAAGAAAGTTCTATTTCTGTTTCCTTCTATTTCTGCTGGCTGTAATGGATACGCGGCCGATCAATTTTGGGTAACCAAAGAAAGAAGAGGGTTAAGCAAAAAACAGATTTGCGATATATACGACGCCATCAGAAGCCTAGGCTTTGAGGTTTTGGTTAAGTCTAGGGCAAAGTTCCCAATTGATAAAGACTGTCTTGGAGATCATAATTTTCACGATGAGACTTGGTTCCCGCATACAACAATGGAACTCCTAGAGGTTTCAGATTTAGCGATAATGGTGGGCAGCTCATCAATGAAGGAATGCGTTCTACAAAAAACTCCTTTTATTAATATTGAATTAATGAACGATAAAGTTTTCGCAAATGCCACAAACTTTTTCTTCCCCTTGTTGCAATATGAGTATTGCCAGATCTATAAAAGTGCCCCTGACATAAACGAGCTAAAAAGCAAAATTAAATATCTAACAAGCCATCAATTTTCAGGGGAGTTCAAAAAAGCAACCGAAACATACTTTTTTCAAGGCAAGGGCTCTTCCAAAAAAATAATGGATTTTGTCAACAATCAAGATAATATTGCTGAAGCTATAAATGAATAAAGCGTATATCATAGGAAGCGGCTCAATAGCCTGCAGGCACTCAAGAATACTTAACAGACTGGGTTATACGGTCTATTGCATAACCTCCAGAACCTCAAAACTTGAGGATTTATACCACGAAAACTTCTTTACAAAAATCCTCTCAAGAATACCGCGCCCCGAAGGCGATAGAGATATTTATGTTGTTGCAAATTCCACTAACTTACACACCAAAACCATTAAAAGGATTTTGGCCCATAATTGCAGCGAACATCAAATCTACTGCGAAAAACCTGGGCCAGTAGAAGACCTTAATATAAATGTGCTAAACAATTTGGAACATCTTTCTGTAACCAACAGGTCCGCGGGAAAAATGATAAAGCTTGTACACAAAGCCAATGCTAAAATATGGCCATCTGATATTAAGTGGAATGAGCGTTATATTTTTAGAAAGAAATTGGGCGGCGGCGCAGCGAAGACTCACAGCCATGAAATAGTGAGAGCATACTATTCAAGGATCTCCAAAGGCGCTTTAAAGCTTAAAAAAGAAAACGAAAAATCTATAACCGATATAGACGGCAATATGGTTCAGGCCGCTGTAGACCTAACTGGAGACGGCATAACAATTAACCTAAGCATAGTGGCTGAAAGCCCGCAACGCTACTGGGAGTGGGAAGATTTAATTGTTTCTTTTTATGGTGAAGCGCCAGAGAACAAGAATAAAAAGGAAATATATAAACTAAGTACAGACGAAATTAATCAGACATACGATAACATGTGGACAAGCCTCTTAGAAAATAGCAGTCCTGAAAAAACTGATTTAAGCTGGCTACATGCGTATGGATAAAATTTTAACAGTATTAACTCCGTTTTACAACAACCACCCTACAATTAAGCGTTGTTTGCGCTCAATTGAAGAGCAGAGCTTGTCAAAAAAATTCTTTGATCATATTATAATAGATGATTGTTCTGATAAGCCTTTAACTAGAAAGGCTGGGGCTAATGAATATAATCATCTTACCATAGTGAGACATGATAGCAATATGGGATTGCCATCAGCGCTAAACACAGGTCTCGAGCATACTAATACTAGATATTTTGTAAGGTTGGATGCCGATGATTATATGCACAGGCTCTGCCTGGAAGCCCTGTATGAAACCATGTATTTAATTAGCGAAGTTGGAGTAAAAAGTGCGGGTAGCGGGTACGTGGGCGTTTCGTGTGACTACAAGACTGTTGACAACGAAGAGAACACGATTAGTCTTTGCAGCGCTGAAAGCGAACCAATAGGATGTGGAATCATATTTAAAACAGACGTGGTTAAATCCATTGGCGGATATGATGAAAAAATGCGCATGGCGGAGGAGGTAGAATTAAGAAAAAGACTGGATATAGCGGGAAAAATTTATCACTTAAATATGCCGCTTTATAGGTATGTTCGGCATGATTCTAATATGACAAATAACAACGAATTATATAAAAAATATATAAATAAAATTAAATGAAAAATATACTAATTTTTGGTTGCAACGGAAAGCTTGGCCAGGTTGTTGTTGAGCACTTATCAAAGGAATATAACGTTATAGGGGTTGATGTTTCAAAATCTAGCAAGCATTGCTCGCATTATTTTAATTACTCAAACTTGGGCGACTTAGAATTAGTATATAATTATGCTGATTATTACGCCGTCCTCCATTGCCAGCAGGTTAAGAGTAAAAGCTTTATGGAAGCCAGTCTCCACAATATCTCAGAAGAAGAATATTTGAGAGTGATTGATACTAATCTACATTTAAGCTTTTTTTCAACGCAAAAATATATACAGAAGGTTCGCTCACCATTAGCAAAACCAAAAGGTAGAATCATAAACTTTACTTCTACATACTCTATTAGATCCAGTAATCCTAGCCTATACGCTGGCACAGAAATGGGCAATCCGATTCACTATACTATATCAAAAGGAGGGCTATATTCTTTAACCAAATATGTCGCCTCTTACTATGCCGATTACTCTGTCTTATGTAATTCAATATCACCCCATGGTATCGAAAACGATCAGAGTAGCAAGTTTAAAGATAATTTTTCTCTACGCAGTCCAATTGGCAGGCTATCAGAGCCAAAAGAACTATTGCCAGCCGTCCGATTTCTACTAGACCCTGAAAACACTTATACAAATGGCGCAGATATTGCAGTTGATGGAGGCTGGACGGCATGTTGACGGCAAATTTTTTTATACAGGCCAGACTATCAAGCACTAGGCTTCCGTGTAAAGTGGGGCTTTTGGTTCCTGGCGGAAATAGTTGTTTGAAAACTTTAGTATTAAGGCTTAATCAGTTTTTAGAATCTAGGGAGATTGATGGAAAAATATATGTCGCGTGCCCCCTTAAAGACATTCATTGCATTAACCTTTTACTCGAAGGCACGGGCGTCACTGCATTTGGCGGTGATGAAGAAAATGTAGCTAAAAGGTTTTACGATTTAGCTTTGTATCATTCTGTGAATGATTTTATACGCATTACAGGGGACAACCCATTTGTTTGTTATGACGTATTAGATTTTATCATGCACACGCCCTATCAATCAGGCAAAAAATGTATATCTCTTTACAATCAGAAGCTACTACCAAATGGCACGGTTGTTTCTAAGATGTCGATTGACTATTTACAATCTATACTTGTTGGGAAATGTACTATTGCCAAAGAGCACCTTGTTGTTACACAAAATGAAAGAGTTCAAAAACTAATCCAAAACCCAGATATTCCAGAGAATATGACGTGGCCGTGTGGACGATTTTGCCTTGACAATAATGACGATTATATTTACTTTTCTGAAAATCCGATGATCTACAAGTACAACACAGTCGAGCGGATAAAAAAATACTTATCGCACAGAGAAGTAAATAAAAGCTATTGGAATACGCATACAAAAAACCTAGAGCTTCAATATTACCCAAAAAATGATTAGCAATATAAATACGGGAGTCACGGCAGATGAAATTGATAAGATTACTGCCGAACTCTTCCCAATAAACCGAAGTTTAAGCGGCAACGGAAACGAGATTACCTTAAAGTATTTGAAGGATAAATTAATTCAGAGCGCGGAAGTTAAATCTATTGCGTCAGGTAAAAAAGTTTTTGACTGGACAATTCCGCCTGAATGGAACGTAAATGACGCGTATGTAAAAAACAAAGACGGAAAGAAGATAATAGACTTTAAAAAAAATAATTTACATTTAATGTCGTATTCTAAACCGTTCCACGGAAAGGTTACAAAAGACGAGTTATTAAACCACCTACACACGCTGCCCAAACATCCAAATAGGATTCCGTATAGAACTTCGTACTTTTCAGAGGACTGGGCCTTTTGTTGTGCCGACGAACTTTTAAGTGATGATGATTTTTTGGAGCCTTTTGAAGTAAAAATTGATTCAAAACTTGATAAAAACGGAAAACTAATATGGCTAGAGGCTTTTAAAAAAGGAGAAACAGATCGTGAGATTTTAATATCCAGCTATTTCTGCCATCCGTCTTTAGCTAACGATAACCTAAGCGGGTTTATTGCTGCTTCAATGATTTTTCGATACTTAATGTCAGTCGAAACACGATTTAGCTATCGACTTGTAATTGTTCCAGAAACAATTGGCGCAATTGCTTTTCTAGCAACAAACAATAACGTAGAGAAAATTGAAGGAGGAATGGTCTTATCATGCCTTGGCGGTCCCGATAAATTTTCTATAAAAGAAGGCTTTGACAGTAGTCACTGGATAAACAAAGCAGCACACGCGGCTCTGGCAAATTACACCGACAATGATTACACTACCTCTCCTTTTCTTCCGCTTGGAAGCGACGAAAGGCAATATTCATCGCCAAAATTTCGCATAGTGACGCCCTCCATACATAAATCAAGATACTGTGAATACGACCAATACCACACATCAGCTGATAATCTGAACTTTATTTCAGCTGAATCAATACTAGAGTCTATTAATGTTCACATCGATTGGATTAGCTTAATTGAATCCTTTAGTGTGCCAAAACGAAAATCAATGGCATGCGAATTTCAATTAGGCAGAAGGGGGCTGTATCCGCTAACTGGAGGAGGAGGAATCTTCCAAGAAACCTATCTCCCAAAAGCGCTTTCGGAGGAAGAGGCCTTAAACCAACGTAGACTTAAAAAGAAATTATCTATATTCAATCAGACGATAAAATTACGCGCAAAACATTTAGAAATTTTTAATTGGATAATGCACCTTGCCGACGGAACAAATTCGAATTTTGAAATCGCCGAAAAATCAGGAGAAGAATTAAATGTTGTGAATGAAGCGATAGCGCTTTTTTATCAAAAAGGCTTAATAGATATTTGAAAAAGAGATAAATTACAACTATGATTTAACATTATGTTTAAGCCAAACGACAGCCTTACCCCGTATATCATTGCTGAAATAGGAGTTAATCACGGGGGAGATATTAATTTAGCAAAAAAGATGATAAGGCAGATTGCTAAAGCTGGCGCTCAATGTGCAAAATTTCAATCATATAAAGCAGAAAAAATAGCAGCCCTAGAATCTCCATCTTACTGGGACCTTAAAAAAGAAAGCACAGCTAGCCAATATGAGTTGTTTCAAAAATATGATTCGTTTGGAGAAACTGAATACAAAGAACTCAAAGACGAGTGCGACAGAGTAGGCATAGATTTTATTACAACTCCTTTTGATTTGGAGGTCGTTGACGAACTCGATTCATTACAGAAGTTTTATAAAGTGGCGTCAGCAGACATTACTAACCTGCCATTGCTAAAGAAAATCTCTGAAAAAAATAAAACGATTGTAATGTCAACGGGAGCTTCAGAAATAGACGAGATTAAGTTTTCGGTTGAATTTTTAAAAAGAAACGGCTGTAAGGAGTTGATATTGCTACATTGTATTTTAAACTACCCAACACTTCCCCAAAATGCACAAATAGGATTTATAAAAAAATTAATTAATACATTTCCCAAAAATAAGATTGGGTATTCGTGCCACGTCGCTCCAGAGAAAACATTTTTGGCTCAATGCTTAGCTCTCGACTTTGGAGCCTGTATTATTGAAAAACATTTTACGCACAACAAGAACTTAAAAGGCAATGATCACTATCACGCGTTTGACTACGCGGACCTTAAGAATTTTACAGACCTAATTAATCACAGGAGACAATTAATAGGCTCAGGATCAAAGAAAAATATTAAGAATGAAGCCCTAGCAATTAAAAATGCCAGGAGAAGCTTATATTTCAGCAAAACCCTAAAAGCTTCCCACAAAATATCTGAAGATGATTTAATATGTCTCCGTCCTGGAACAGGAATTAGCCCAACCGAATGGGAGAATATCCTAGGAAAGCAATTATCGCGAGACGTAAAACAAAATCAAAAGCTTTCGCGGGACGACATCAAAATATAACCATGAACAACTTAAAAGAAGAACTTCAAAAAGAGATACAAAGGCTTTATTCGGAAGAAGGAATAAAGGGCACCGATAACTGGGGAAAAGTCAGAAATGCTGGCCAGTTTGAAAGAAAAGTTAGAGAGTATAACTTCGGACAAAGAACTTGTTTTGAAAAAAAAGACGAACAGGCCTACGCTGACCTGCAAGCGTCAAGGGGACTAAGCTTAGACCCACAAAAACTTATAGACGAAAACCTAGAACAAGTTGAAAAAGATAGTGACAATTTGCCGCCAAACGATATGGCCAGAATACAAGAACTAATGGAGCTCGTTAGCTTCGAGGAGCTAGAAAACTTTGTTGAACTTGGATTTAGATCTCCGAGATTGTTAAAATTCTACAAGCAGCATTTTAAAAACTGCGTCGGCTACGACGTGGCAAAAGTAAACGTTTTAGCCTCTCAGTGCCTTGGGTATGATTGTGAAGTGCACGACTTAAGCTCTGACGAACCTATTGAGTTGAAAGAAAAAAGCATTGTTGCGGCTTATCACGTTTTTGAGCACTTGCCAGACCCTCTGCGCACATTGCATAAAATTTATAAAAATTTATGTCCAGATTCATATTTTCACATTGAAATTCCCCTTGAAAATGTAGATGACCCAGTTGTAAGATACGCCCACTGCACTTCCTTTAAGTTGGGAGATTTAGAATTAATGTTGAAAGACGCTGGCTTCTCTATATTATTTAATGTCACAGGCAACAACATACAGAGGATATTAGCAAAAAAATGAAAAAACACCTAGTAACAGGCGGCGCAGGCTTTATTGGAAGCCACATCGTAGATAAACTTTTAGAGCAAGGGAATGAGGTAACAATAGTTGACAACTTCTCTGCGGGAGGAAATAACGTTAACCCTAAAGCGGAAGCGGTAAACATCGACATTAGCGAAAGGAGAAATCGCCTTGACCTATGTAAAGCGATGGAGGGGGTAGATACCGTTTTCCATTGCGCTGCGCTAGCTCGAGTACAGCCTTCAATCGAGGAGCCCCAAAAATACCATAAAGTTAACGTAGACGGCACGCTTAACGTGCTCATGTCAGCAAAAGAATCTGGAGTGCGCAGGGTGGTATACAGCGCCTCTTCTTCGGCGTACGGAGATCAGTCAAAAATGCCATTAGTAGAAACAATGCCCACTGCGCCAATCAGTCCGTACGGATTACAGAAGCTTATCGGAGAGCAGTATTGTTTTGTTTTTTCAAAATGTTATGGACTAGAAACTGTTAGCCTTAGATATTTCAATATTTACGGAGAAAGACAAGTTGCTGGCGGAGCTTATTCGACAGCAATCGGAACCTTTTTAAAACAGAAACAAGACAAAACCAGTCTCACAATCACAAACGACGGAGAACAACGTAGAGACTTTACTTATGTTGGAGACGTTGTTGAAGCAAATATTCTTGCCTCTCAAAGTGAAAAAGTTGGTGAGGGAGAGGTTATCAACATTGGAAGAGGAGACAACTACTCTATGAACGAAGTAGCAGATTTAATTGGTGGCGATAAAGAATATATTGGAGAAAGACTCGAACCAAGAGAAACTCTTGCAGACAATTCCCTTGCGAAAGAGTTGCTAGACTGGGCTCCAAAGACAGACTTAAAAGACTGGCTTTCTTTAGATTCTCCTTGACCTGATCATATAAAGTGTAATATAATACCACTAAATGATGCAGGTACAAATTAAAAAAATCCACGATGATGCCCACTCCCC
>Ga0066851_10000722_pt1 | contig 16393 bp, 13 predicted proteins | sample ETNtaG_7_FD_65493 | JGI IMG/M metagenome (GOLD analysis project Ga0066851, IMG submission 65493) | Marine microbial and viral communities from oxygen minimum zone, Eastern Pacific Ocean - ETNP201406SV65 | ecosystem: Environmental > Aquatic > Marine > Oceanic | place: Pacific Ocean: Eastern... | reverse complement strand
CCAGGAATAATATATACGTTCTTTTTTTTGAGCTCAATATAAAGCTGTTCAGAAGTAATTTTCAATTCTGGGAACCACAGCCACATAAAGAATGCACCCTCTAATTTATGCATATAGACTGGAAAATCTGTAAAAACCTCATTAAAAATAGTAACCGCATTGTCAGCCTTTTGTTTATAAAAAGGTTTTATAACATCACTACAAACTTGCAATAGTTCGTCATCTTGAATCATTCTCGTTAGTATTCCTGGACCCATACTATTAGGAGCCAAAGTCAGGACCCCATTAATTCTACTTAGTGCCTGGGCTATTTCTCGATTAGCAATTACAATACCTGTTCTAAGGCCAGGCAATCCAAGCTTAGAAAGGGACATACATAGTACTATATTATTGTTCCAGTCCAAATTAGCGTTGGTATATAGGGCATCTGGAAATGGCTGTCCATAAGCATTATCAACTATAAGAGGAATGCTGTTATCTTGTGCAATGGTAGTTAATTCTTTTAGCTCAATATCAGTAATAACGTTACCAGTAGGGTTTGTAGGCCTTGAGACACAAATAGCCCCAATATTATTTTGTTTAATTGTAGATTTTAATTTGTCAAAGTTTATTTGATACTTATATTGTTTATTGTCTAAAAATACAATATCTGGCTGGATTGAAACAAAAATATCTTCTGTAAGACCCTGATCTGCATATCCAATATATTCAGGAACTATAGGTAATAATATTTTCCTAGAAGATCCATCTTGCATTTCACCTGCTAATAAATTGAATAAACTGAAAAAGCTATTTTGTGACCCGTTGGTAATAACTATATTACTCTCATCGATATCCCACTTATAGTGTTTATTAAACATGATCGAGAGGGCCTTAATAAATTCTGCATTACCTCTTGGTGAGTCATAACGACCAATAACACTAGCTATTTCAGATTTATCTATAAGTTTTGTTATTTCTTTGATAAATATTTCATTTAACTGATTAATAGGTGCCGGATTACCGCCACCTAACATAACTATATCAGTGTCATTACTATGGTTAGCAGATCCTAGGTCATCCATTAACCTGGTAATACCATTTTCACTAGAAAACTTAATACCAAATTTTGAATATTTGATATTCTTCATATACTTAACAAATTTATCATTTTAAAATATTGAAGACTAGCTGAGCCCAGTAGCTCACCCCTAGAGTCATTACATCGTCATTGAAATCATACTGCGCATTATGCAGCATGCATCCACCCTTAGGCTGGGACTTGGGAACGGCTCCATTTCCAATCCAAATATACGCCCCTTCAGAGGCATTTAATATAAATGAAAAATCTTCAGAACCCATGCTAGGAGGCATATCCCTGATAACATTATGTTTACCAGCAACCATAGATGCTGCTTCTGCGCACTTTTCAGCGTGTTTTTTTGTATTAATAGTTGCAGGATAACTAGGAGTGACAGTTAAACTTGCTGATACCCCCATAGTAGAACCAATATTTTCAACTATAGAATGCATCTTACTTTTCACCATTTCCCCAACATTATTGTCAAAATACCTCAATGTCCCTTTAATTTTGACATCATTTGGAATAACGTTATAAGCACTTCCGGCATTTATTGCAGTAATACTCAGCACAGCAGAATCTGTTGGCTTGATATTTCTAGAAACTATACTATGTAAGGCGTTAATTATTTGGGACGACGAAACAATAGGGTCTATACACTGATCAGGCATAGCTGCATGCCCGCCTCTACCTTTGACATTTATATCAAGTGTATCTACAGCTGCCATTACTTCATTGTCATGGATAGCAAAACAACCCTTTTTAAGGCCTGGCCAATTATGCATACCATATACTGCTTGGCAAGGAAAAAGCTCAAATAATCCTTCCTCAATCATAACGCGTCCGCCACCGCCACCTTCCTCTGCAGGCTGGAAAATAAAGTGCACAGTTCCAGAAAAATTATTGTTCTCTTTGAGGAATACAGCTGCGCCAAGAAGCATTGCTGAATGTCCATCATGTCCACAAGCATGCATTTTTCCTTCATGAACCGACTTATAGTCAAAAGTGTTTAGCTCAGTAATTGGAAGAGCATCCATATCTGCCCTAAGACCAATAACAGGACCTGATTTTTCGCCTCTAATTGTTGCCACTATGCCTGTACCAGCTAAGCCACGATGGATCTTTATGTCTTTTGAAATTAAAACTGAAGCAATATAATCACTAGTTAGCCTTTCTTCAAAGCTTAACTCGGGGTGTCTGTGCAAATGGTGACGCCAAACCACCATTTGCTCTTTTAAATCAGTATTAAGTATCTTTGAAAGCATAGTAAATTTGTACAATTATTAACATACTAAGCACATTTAAACATACAAATACTAGTTAATTATTAGCTATTAAGATCTTAAGTTCTTATTTTCTGGGTCAAATGGGGACTCTTCAATAACGATGGCTTTGTGCCTTTCGCCTAAAATTTCAATTTCAAGTGAAGATCCTATATTGGCATATTCAACCTTAACTAAACCTAGCGCTAGAGATTTTCCACAACGCCAGCCATAACCGCCAGAAGTTGCTCTGCCTACAATCTTTCCATCCTTATAAATCGCTTCTGACCCTCGCGCATCTGCGTCCGTAACATCCAATACTTCCAAGGTAACAAAGCCATTTTCAAAGCCATTATTTTTCCACTTAAATAAAGACTCTTTACCAATAAAGTCAACCTCTTTATCTAATTTAACAAATCGATCTAGGCCTGACTCGAATGCAGAATATTCTATTGACATCTCTCTTGGAATTAAGCGGTAAGACTTCTCTAGCCTCATAGAGTCCATTGCTCGTATACCAAATGGCTTAATACCAAACTCTTCTCCTGCATCCATTAGCTTATCAAAAATATAGTTTTGCATCTCTATTGGATGGTGCAATTCCCATCCTAGTTCGCCAACAAAGTTTACCCTTAATGCTTCTGCAGTAGCGTAACCTACATTTATCTTTTTACCGGTTAGCCATTTAAAATTGTTATTTGACAAATCAGCATCAGTCAATTTTTGTAGAACATCTCTAGAACTTGGACCTGCCAATACCAGGACCCCTGTTTGGCTTGTAACACGCTGCACATTTACACTGCCATCTTTGGGTGCCAACTTGAATAAGTAGTCATGATCATGTGACTCGAAAGCTCCTGCTGAAACCAAATAATAGCGTTGTGGTGCCGTCTTATATACAGTAAATTCTGCTCTAACACCTCCATTATTTGAAAGCATATGTACCAAACTTATTCTGCCTATATTTTTAGGCATTGTATTTGCAAATATTGACTCTAGCCACATCTCGGCTCCAGGCCCTTTAACAATACATTTTGCGAATGCGGACATATCTAAAAGCCCAACCTTTTCGTTTACATGTTTGCACTCATTACCTACATGCTCAAAGTAGTTTGAGCGCCTGAATGAATTTTTTTCAACAATTCGACCGTCCTCTAAAGGCTTTGAATGATTTTTGTTCAGTAGAACTTTTGATGGGTCATCTTGGTTTATATCTTCAGCGCTTAAAGCGTAGTCATTACTAGGCATAAACCAGTTAGGCCTTTCCCAGCCATAGACAGACCCGAACACTGCCCCTAATTTTTTCATACGTTCATAACAAGGGGTAGTCTTTAAAGGTCTTGAAGCAGAGCGCTCTTCATCTGGGTAATGAGTTGTAAATACATTTGAATATGCCTCTTCATTTTTTTCAATTAAATACCCCCTAGTAGCGTAAGGTCCAAAGCGACGAGGGTCAACACCCATCATGTCTACTGTTGGTTCTCCATCTACAATCCATTCTGCTAGTTGCCATCCTGCTCCTCCGGCCGCAGTTATGCCAAAACTATGCCCTTCATTTAACCAAAAATTCTTAAGACCGGGTGCTGGTCCTACAATTGGATTTCCATCAGGAGTATAGGCTATAGCGCCATTGTAGATATCTTTAATGCCAACCTCTGCAAATGCTGGAACTCTATTAATACAAAAATCAATATGTGGCATTAAACGATCAAGGTCTGCCTCAAATAACTCATATTGACAGTCCTCACTTGGTCCATCTGCATAGCATACTGGAGCACCTTTTTCATAAATTCCCAATATCATCCCGCTGGCTTCTTCGCGCAAATAATAACCAGCATCAGACTCTCTTAGCACTCCCATTTCAGGTAGCCCTTGTTTTTTCCTCTCTAATATATCTGGGTGTGGCTCTGTAACAATAAATTGGTGCTGAACTGGAATAACAGGTATATCTAGACCAACCATTTCTCCAGTTTTTCTAGCAAAATTACCTGTACATGAAACTACATGCTCACAGGCTATATCGCCTTTGTCTGTTTTAACAATCCAGCTATCGTCATTTTGTTGCTCAAGGGCATTGACTTTGGTGTGTTCATAAATTTCAGCTCCCCTATTTCTTGCACCTTTACATAGTGCTTGAGTCAGGTCTGCTGGCTGAATATATCCGTCATCTGGGTGTTGAATAGCTCCTACTAAACCCTCAGTATTACACAATGGCCATATCTCTTTAACCTGTTCAGGAGTAAGGAATTTAACATTTACTCCTACCGTTGAACCAACACCAGCGTAATATTTATATTCGTCCATTCTGTTTTCGCAATTAGCTAAACGAATATTTGAAACCACACTAAAACCGACATTCATACCGGTCTCTTGTTCAAGTTCGTGATAGAAGTTAACAGAATATTGGTGCAGCTTGCCAACAGAATAGCTCATATTAAATAATGGCAATAAGCCTGCAGCATGCCAAGTTGATCCTGAAGTTAAGTCTTTCCTCTCAATCATAACAATATCAGTCCAGCCTTTTTTTGCTAGATGATATAGAGTTCCTGCTCCAACTACCCCTCCACCAATCACAACTACTTGGGTTTTATTTTTCACTAAAATTCTCCTTTAATTTAACTAGCCAAAACTTATCTCGAAATAAAACAAATCATTAACGTTGATTTCTTTAATTTATTGAAATGATTGACTAAACGGTCAATGTTGGAATCTTATTGGAAAAATACACTTTTGTCAATATATTTTTATACTATTAATGGCTATAGTTACTGGTCTATAGTGCTACTATTTAGGCTTATATCCACTATTAGTGACATAAGAATTCAATACTTCAGAGTTAAATGAGTTATCTAACTCTGCCGCCTTATTTTGAACTGGAGCCTTTAAGTCGCCGTCAGGAATTTCAATTACCTCGTCGTTCCAATCAGCTAAATAAGCATTGGAATCGGTAGACCCGTCAACCGTCGCAGCAGCATCTACAGCTTCCATAAACCTACTATCTAGCTGTATCTTTTCAACCTCTCTTCTAGATTTTTTTATCATAACCTGGGTTGGTATGTCTCGCCATTTAATAATTGTAAGTTTCATATATAAACTGCTAATAAATATAAATTGATATAAAAATTCTTATTAATATAATTCAATGCGATTCTACCAGTAATCCTTAGTTATATATTTACTTTGGATTTTGTTAATATTTTTTTATTTTCACACTAAAAAATATATTGACAAAAGTGTATTTTTCCAATAAGATTCCACCATTGACCGTTTAGTCAATATTATTAATTATTTATGGGGATCATTTATGAGCGACGAAGAAGATTTTGATCTTAATGATTTAGATGACAAGGAGCTTGTAGAACAAATTCAAGATGATCTTTATGACGGCCTTGATGATGAGGTAACTGAAGGTACTGAGATACTTCTATCAAGGGGCTGGGATGCCAATGATGTACTAGGCGAAGCGCTTGTAGGCGGAATGAAAATTGTTGGTGTTGATTTTAGAGATGGCATTTTATTTGTCCCAGAGGTGCTGAAATGTGCTGGCGCTATGAAGGGAGGTATGAGCATTCTACGTCCAATCCTTTCAGAGTCTGCTAAAGATACCTCGCTAGGTAAATTTGTAATTGGCACTGTTAAGGGAGATATTCACGATATAGGTAAAAACTTAGTAGGGATGATGCTTGAAGGTTCTGGTTTTGAGGTTATAGATTTGGGAATTAACAACCCAGTTGAAAATTATCTTGAAGCTATAGATGAACATGAGCCTGTAATAGTGGGCATGTCTGCTCTCCTTACAACTACAATGCCGTACATGGGTGTTGTAGTTGAAGAAATGGAGAAGCGCGGACTACGAAAAGACGTACATATTATGTGTGGCGGTGCCCCACTAAATCAGGAGTTTGCTGATGCTATCGGCGTCCCAGCTTATGGTCGTGATGCTGCTAGAAGTTCTGAAATGGCAGAAGAGTATGTGCGCGGTCTGCGTAATAAACGTGAACACCGTTAGTAAAAATAACGCTAGAGACAATAAGCGTTTAGTTTTAGGTTGCGGTGCTCTAGTATATGACTTAACTAGACTTATTAAACAAAATCATGCTCTGTCAGAAAAAGTTGAGTTGCAATGTTTACCTGCCAGATGGCATAACGAGCCTCAATTAATTGCACCAGCTGTAGAAAAATTGTTATCAGAACGTGCGCATAAGTATAAAGACATTTATATTGCATATGCTGATTGCGGGACTGGAGGCCAGCTTGACAGTGTTATTGAAAAATACGGCGCAAAAAGGATTGGCGGGGCTCATTGTTATGAATTTTTTGCTGGAACTGAATTATTTTATAAACTTAATAAACAGGAGATAGGAACCTTTTACCTGACTGATTATTTAGTTAATAATTTTGAAAGATTGGTTATTGTGGGGCTGGGTTTAGATAAACATCCAGAACTTTTTGATGTCTACTTCTCTAACTATAAAAAGCTAGTCTATTTAGCTCAAACTGAAAATAAACAATGGCAAAAAGATGCCTGTAAATATGCTAAAGATTTTGGTTTTTCATATGAATATAGATTTGTAGGTACTGGGGAATTAGATACGGTTTTTAAGGGCATTGAATTCAATGCTGTAGAAGCAAAATAAGGTAAATAATATGTATAAGGCTAGACTATTTGCAAGTAAGCATGCAAGAGGTTACGAAATAACATATAACTTTTTGTCTCCGATTATTATAAAGACTCTAAAGGCTATACAAGTTATTTCAAAAAGTAGGTTGGATGTCCCAATTACTTGGCTCGAAAAGCAAATAAAAGGGTTTTTGTTTGACTGCCAGATGTGTGGTAACTGCATACTTTCAAGTACAGGTATGACTTGTCCTATGAATTGCCCAAAAACTCTTAGAAATGGCCCATGTGGCGGTGTACTTAATAACGGAAACTGTGAAGTAAATCCAGAAATGCAGTGTGTATGGGTAAATGCTTGGAGAGGATCAAGAAAAATGAAAAATAGCATTGAGATCCAACAAATACAATTTGCTGTAAACCATGAAAAACGTGGAAGTAGTGCCTGGATAAGTCTAGCTAAAGAATAAATTTATAGAAAATTATTGTAGTTATGAAAGAATCAATAAAAATTAATCCAGAATTTATTTATCATCCGGGTAATCCATTGCCGGAGATAGAAGGCCACGTGTCTTGTGGGCGCTTTGAGCGCATATTGAAAGGTGGTGATTTTGCTGTTACTACTGAGCTTGCACCCCCAGACTCTGCTGATAGAACCGAGGTATTTCATAGAGCTGCAATGTTCAATGATGTTGTTGATGCAATAAATGCAACTGACGGGTCTGGAGCAAATTGCCATATGTCAAGTGTCGTTGTTTGCGCACTATTAAGTCATATAGGATATTCACCTATATTGCAGATATCTTGCAGGGACAAGAATAGAATTGCTATACAGGGTGATATTCTAGGGGCTGCCGCTCTAGGCATAAGCAATGTGCTGGCACTTACTGGAGATGACGTCAGTTCAGGAGACCATCCAGAAGCTAAACGTGTCTTTGACCTAGATAGCATATCTTTATTAACAACGATAATAAAAATGAGGGAAGAGTCCTCACTTTTAAGTGGCAGAAAACTCAAAGAGCCCCCCAGAATGTTTGCTGGAAGCACAATAAATCCATTCGTACCGCCAATCAAATCAAGAGTCTTGCAACTAGAAAAAAAGATTGATGCTGGAGCGGAATTCATTCAAACACAGTACTGCTTTGATATGCCTATGTTGGTTGATTTTATGGCAAAAGCAGTCGATAAAGGCCTTACAGAGAGAGCTTTTATATTGCCTGGAGTTGGAACTTTAGCTTCTGCCAAAATGGCAAAGTGGCTTAGAAAAAATGTGCCTGGTGTGTATATTCCAGATAGCATAATAAAGAGACTAGAGTGTGCAAATGACCAAAAAAAAGAGGGACAAAAAATTTGTACAGAACTTATGCAAAAGGTTAAAGAAATTGATGGCGTCAGTGGAGTCCATGTAATGGCATACGGTCAAGAGAAATACGTTGCACAAATGGTGAAAGATTCTGGCGTGTTAGGAGACAGAAAGCCATGGGCGCCTATGAATAGATATTAATTACAATTTATGGAGTAAAAATTAAATGACAACAAGTACAACACTATCTTCAATGAAGGCAGAGGTTACAATTGGCTTTGGACAGCCTTTTGTCATGATTGGAGAACGCATAAACCCTACTGGTAGAAAAATTCTTGCAGAAGAGATGAAATCTGGTGATTATTCTCGTGTTGAGGCTGATGCTGTAGCACAGGTCATGGCTGGGGCGCAAATGCTTGATATTAATGCCGGTATTCCTTTGGCAGATGAACCGGCTATTCTTGCAGAATCGATTCGTCGCGTACAGGCAGTGGTTGATGTGCCACTATGTATAGACTCATCAATTATTGAGGCTCTTGAAGCTGGGCTTGCAGTTTATGAGGGTAGAGCCTTGGTAAATTCTACCACTGGCGAGACCGAAGTTCTGGAAAGAGTGCTTCCGTTGGTAAAAAAATACAATGCCGCGGTTGTTGCTATTTCAAATGATGAATCAGGTATAAGTCAGGACCCTAATGAACGCTTCAAAGTGGCTAAAAAAATTGTTGAACATGCATCTGATTATGGAATTAAGCCGCAAGACGTTGTTGTTGATCCTTTGGTTATGCCAATTGGGGCAATCTCACAAGCAGGCAATCAAGTTTTTGATTTAGTTCGTAAATTGCGATCAGAGCTAAAAGTAAATACAACCTGCGGAGCATCAAATGTAAGTTTTGGGTTGCCACAACGCAACGGCATTAATAATGCTTTTTTACCAATGTCTATAGCAGCAGGTATGACGTCGGCAATAGTTAACCCGCTTCACCCTGAGCTAGTACAAGCTATTAGAGCGGCGGATGTGTTAACAGGGGTTGATGATGGTTGTGGCTCTTGGATTTCTAATTACAAAGAAAAGGTAGATGGTGTCTCAGCTCGAGAAGGTCGTCGTCGAAGAAGACGCAATTAGGATTAAATTAAATGACTAGAATTAAATATACAGGTTCTTGTGTTTGTGGCAAAACAGTTTACGAAGCATATGATTTAAAAGATGTGTCGTATTGTCATTGCAAACAATGCCGTAATATGACTGGACACCATATGGCTGCATGTCAAGCAGAGCGAGGCAATATCAAAATTAAAGGCTTAGTCAAATGGTTCTATACACACGAAAATTCTCGTCATGGTTTTTGTAATAATTGTGGTTCACAAATGTTTTGGCAGAACGATAACAGACCAACAATAAGTGTCACTGCTGGGAGTCTAGATGATTCAAAAGGATTAAAGATTATTCATCATATTTTTATTGAAGAGAAAGGTTCGTACTACGAAATCAGCCAAAATGAAAAACAATATGTCGGTTATAAAAACAATAGTACAGTTTATGATTAAAGGAACTTGGTTTGAGCAATAAACAACAAATTTGTTTTACGCCATCAGGCCTTAAACGAAAAGGCAAGAATGGAGAGACATTGCTAAAAGTTGCGCAAGATGCAGGTGTAGCTCTGCGTTCTCTTTGTGGCGGTTATGGGCAATGTCATCAATGCTGGGTTGAGGTTTCTGAAGGAAAGCACTCAAAGTTTGGTGTCGAATGTAAGCCAGAAAATGTGAGTGGTGTTACTACTCTTGAAAGGCAATTAATTGCTGACAACCCTATTTATAAAGGCAAGCGTTTGGCTTGTCAAACTTGTGTAAAAGGTGATTTAGTTATTGACGTACCTGAAGAAAGCCAGGAACATAAAGCCTACATTAGTAAAAAAAATGCAAAACAAGATTATTCTCTGTCAAGCGCTATAAGTATTTTCAATTGTAATCTTGAAGAGTCAACTCTAGACAAAAATCCTTCAGCTACAGAAAACTTATTATTGCAACTGAAAAAGCAAGGAGTCAATGCAAAAGTTGACTTCAACTTATTAGGCGATCTGCAAGGTTTAATTAGTAAGACAAAAGGTAAGCTCACGGTTGCTGTTCGTGATAACAATAAAGTGGTAGCAATTTATCCGCAAGGAGAGCTGCAAGTTATAGGAGCTGCAATTGATATTGGCTCTACAACACTTGCGCTCTACGTGTATGACTTGCAAAATGGCAGGCTTAATTATGAATCTTCTGCTATGAATCCTCAGATTCGTTATGGTGAGGATTTGATGAGTAGAGTTTCTTATGTGATGATGAATAAGGGTGGAGAAAATAAATTAGCGCAAGCAGTGCGCAACAAGGTTACTGAAATGTTGCATAATGCATGTGAAATATTAGAACTTCAATTGGATAAATTACTAGAAATTGTTGTTGTTGGTAATCCCATTATGCATCATATTTTTTTCGGAATATCTCCAGTTGAGCTAGGTCAGGCCCCCTTTACTGTAGCAACCAGAGGCTGGCTAGATGTTGATGCTCAAAAGCTCGGATTAGACTTGTATCCTAATACCAGAATATCATCTTTGCCATTAATTGCTGGTCATGTTGGTGCAGACACTGCTGCTGCATACCTTAGCCAAATGGACATAATGCATTCCCAAACGACATTACTTGTTGACATTGGAACTAATGCTGAAATTATGCTGGCAAAGGAAGGTAAAGTATATGCAACGTCATCTCCAACGGGTCCTGCATTTGAGGGTGCTGAAATTAGTTCTGGTGTTAGGGCTACTTATGGAGCAATTGAAAGAGTAAGAATTGACAAAGAAACGTTAAATATTCGTTACAAGGTTATTGGTTGTGACTTTTGGTCTGACGAACCTAACTTTGAGTTGGCAAATATAAAGCCAATAGGTATTTGCGGAAGTGGAATTATTGAGGCTATTGTTTCATTTGCTGAGACTGGAATTATTGATCAAAGTGGCCTTTTTGTTGATTCAATCGCATCAGATAGATTTTCTAAAAGTGGCAACACTGTAAGGTTTTTACTGGTCGATCAGGGAGAGCAATCGATCTTTATTGAGCAAGTAGATATACGTTCAATACAATTAGCTAAAGCTGCCTTGTCTGCTGGTGTTTCTATATTAATGGATTACCTTCATTGCACTAATTTTGATCAGATATTATTAGCGGGTGCATTTGGTGCACACTTAGATGCAAGATATGTCGCACTACTGGATATCATTCCAACTTCGACAGAAGATAAGATAATTTCTGTAGGTAATGCCGCAGGAATTGGAGCAAGCGCAGCCCTACTAGACGTCAACAAAAGAAAAAATATTATCGATGCTGTAGAAAATGTTGTCAAAATTGAGACTGCTACAGAATCAAAATTTCAGCAATACTTTGTCGACGCTATGAAATTTTCTGTGTCTCCAACAAAGTCTCAGAAAGCTAATAAAAATAGACGTAGAAGAAAGCCGTAATAGCTAGAATATGGAGAAATAATGATGGCAAGAGAAAGAAGAAGACGTAGAGGAAAAGTTGATAAAGGTGACAATCAGTTGTTGCCAAAGCCGCCTGCGTATATAAAACGTAAAATACCACACTACAGTATATTAAGCGATAAAGATCTAGAAATTATTGAAAATAACGCTGACACAATACTTGAAGAGATTGGTATTGTGTTTTCTGAAGATGAAGAGGCACTAGAAATATTATCTAATGCTGGAGCTAATATAGAGGGTGAGCGTGTTCGATTCCCTAGAGGGATGTGCCGTAAACTTATACAAAATAGTGCACCAAAAGAGTTTAAGCAGTATGCTAGAAACCCAGAAAAAAGCGTTATGATTGGTGGCGACAATATGGTTCTAGTTCCTGCTTACGGTTCGCCATTTATTCATAATTTGGATGAAGGTCGTCGATATGCAACAATCAGAGATTTCCGAAATTTTGTAAAGCTGTCATACATGTCTGACAATCTGCACCATTCGGGAGGCACAATTTGCGAACCATGTGATTTACCAGTAAATAAACGCCATTTCGATATGATATATAGCCATATAAAATATTCTGACAAACCTTTTATGGGTTCAGTTACTTCTACTGAAAGGGCACAAGATTCAGTTAATATGGCTAAAATAGTTTTCGGTGATGACTTTGTAGATAGTAATTGTGTATTAATTAGTCTTATTAATGCATCCTCACCAATGTCTTTTGACTCAACTATGCTAGGCTCTTTAAAGGTTTATGCAAGAAATAATCAGGCAACAATAATTACCCCATTTATCGTCGCTGGAGCTATGGCACCGGTTACTGCCGCAGGTGTTGCAGCACAGAGTTTAGCTGAAGGAATGGCGGGTATGGCATTTGCACAGCTTGTAAGGCCAGGTACGCCTGTTGTCTATGGGAACTTTGTAACTGCTATGTCTATGAAATCTGGGGCGCCCACATTTGGAACTCCAGAGGCAGCACATATGATGAATATTTCAGGTGCACTGTCTCGAAGATTGGGTGTACCATTTAGAAGTGGAGGAGGTTTTAATGGGGCAAAACTGCCTGATGCGCAAGCTGGATATGAGGCTGCCAATACCATGCAGGCAACAATTAATGCAAGTGTAAACTTTAATCTTCATACTGCTGGATGGCTTGAGGGAGGTCTTGCTATGAGCTATGAAAAATTTGTAATTGACTCTGACCAAGCTGGAATGATGCGTATAAACGTAGAGGGTATAGAAATGAATGAGAACGGACAAGCAATGGACGCTATTCGCGAGGTCGGACCTCAATCTCACTTCTTGGGATGTGAACATACGAAGAATAACTTTAAGACAGCCTTTTACATGTCAGATATACTAGACGACAAAAGTTTTGAACAGTGGGTGGAAGATGGCTCTAGAGATACAGCAACTATTGCTAACGAAAAATATAAAAAAATGCTTAGTGAATATAAATTGCCACCACTTGACCCAGATATCGATAATGCTTTGTTAGATTATATTAAGGACCGAAAAGATAGCTTTGAAGACTCAAATATTTAGATATATTAATTGAGTTTATTTAATTAATTTCATTTTTTTTTGAATTTTATTAGCAACTTATTATTACTTTTAACATGATAATACTAGAACTTATAGTGAAATTAAATATACTTATCTATTTTGAAATGAATTCACTATCGAATAAATTTTATTATTATTAATACTATAGCTGAGGAATTGAGTATGAGCAAATATAAAACAGACATTGAGATTGCTAGAGAGACAACTGGTGAGCATATAAATGATATTGGTAGTAAGTTAAATATTAAGAAGGAAGATCTTGTGCCTTTTGGACATGACAAAGCGAAACTCTCATGGAGTGCTATCAATAATGTCCAAAAAAATAAAGATGGAAAATTAATTTTGGTTACTGCTGTTACCCCAACGCCTGCTGGAGAAGGGAAAACTACAACTTCTGTTGGCCTAACTGATGGCATGAATAAAATTGGCAAGCAAACAACTGTATGCCTCCGCGAGCCGAGTCTTGGGCCATGTTTTGGTATGAAGGGTGGTGCAGCTGGAGGTGGCTATGCACAGGTAATTCCAATGGAAGATATTAATTTACATTTCACTGGAGATTTCCATGCAATCACATCAGCTCACAGCTTGTTAAATGCAATGATTGATAATCATATTTATTGGGGCAACTCTTTAAATATTGATAGCAGAAAAGTACAGTTCAAAAGGGTCGTTGATATGAATGATAGATCGTTAAGATCAATAACATCTTCATTAGGAGGCTCTACTAACGGTTACCCTCGTGAAGATGGCTATGATATTACAGTAGCTTCAGAAGTAATGGCTATTTTTTGCTTATCACAGGACCTTAATGAGCTAGAAGAGAGACTTGGCAACATCATTATCGCTTATACCAGAGATATCAAGCCTATTAGAGCTAAAGATATTAATGCCCACCATGCAATGACAGTACTGCTAAAGGATGCATTTAGACCAAATCTAGTACAAACTTTAGAAGGAAATCCAGCGCTTATTCATGGTGGTCCGTTTGCAAATATAGCTCATGGCTGTAATTCAGTTATAGCAACTAAAACAGCACTAAAAATGTCAGACTATGTTGTAACTGAGGCTGGTTTCGGAGCAGATTTAGGCGCTGAAAAGTTTTTTGATATAAAGTGTCGCAAAGCTGGACTGGCCCCTGATGCTGTGGTTCTAGTAGCAACCATAAGAGCTCTTAAACACCAAGGTGGAGTAGCTAAAGAAGACCTGAACTCTGAGAATGTTGATGCATTAACTAAGGGTTGTGTTAACTTAGGGCGCCATATTAGAAATCTTTCAAATTTTGGTGTGCCTGTTGTAGTTGGTATTAACAAGTTTGTGTCAGATACTGATGCTGAGTTTGAAGCAATTAGAAATTACTGTGAACAGTTTAACGTTGAAGTTAGCGTTACTAGTCACTGGGAACACGGTGGAGATGGTGCAACTGATTTAGCTGAAAAAGTAGCGAAATTAGCTGACTCAGGGGCGTCTCAATTTAAAACACTTTATGACGATGAGTTGCCTCTGTTTACAAAGGTTGAAACTATTGCGAAAACTATATATCATGCAGATGAAGTACAGGCTGATCAAAAAATAAGAGACTCCTTTGCATGGTACCAAAATAATGGTTTTGGACACTTGCCTGTATGTATTGCTAAAACACAATACAGCTTCTCAACTGACCCTCTGCTTTTGGGGGCGCCTGCTGAACACTCTATGTCTATTCGTGAAGTTAGGCTTTCTGCTGGTGCTGAATTCTTAGTGGTTGTTTGTGGTGCAATAATGACTATGCCTGGACTACCTAGGTCTCCTGCTGCTGATAAGATTAAACTCAACAAGGAGGGTCTTGTAGAAGGTTTATTCTGATAATGTCATTAATAGGAACAGTTGGCTTTGATATTCATAGAGTAGAGGGCTCTAGCTTAGAGTGTAAGAGTGATACTATTGCTATTGAAGAGCCACTGGAGATTGTAGTTAAACACTATTTGAATGGTGTATGGATTGAAGAGCCACTTATGGTTACTATGAGAACACCTGGGGATGACTACTCATTGATTACAGGCTTACTTTTTTCTGAAGGTGTTATATCCAATATAAATGATATTGACAATATATCGCCCTTTGGATCTAACACTGGTAAGTACGAAGTAGACAACTCAATGATTGTTACTCTGGGGAAAGATAACAAAGTAAATCTTAACAACCTTCAAAGGCATTTTATGGTTAATTCTAGTTGTGGAGTTTGCGGAAAGGGAACCTTAAATGCTATAGAAATAGCTTTTGAACCTAATATTATTAGAGATGAACCAATAGTTGATATGAATTTAATTACAAAATTACCAGAACTCCTTAATACAGAACAGGCGCAATTTGCACAAACAGGTGGTGTTCATGCCTCGGGACTCTTTGAAATTAATGGAGATTTGCTGCACTTGTCAGAGGATGTTGGTAGGCACAATGCTCTAGACAAGTTGATTGGGAGCGCAAAAATTAATAATATATTAAACCCTGTTGAGCAGTTCGTAATGTGTTCAGGAAGGATAGGTTTTGATATAATTCAAAAAATATTAATGTCTGGTATTGGTATGGTTGTGGGTATTGGAGCGCCAACATCATTAGCAATTGATTTAGCAAAAAAATTCGATATTACTTTGATTGGGTTTATAAAAAACCACAAGTACAATATATATAACGGTGGGTGGCGAATAAAGCCTCTTACATAGGGAGATAAAATGTCTAGGAATATTAGCCTTCTATCTGGAAAAAAAGATGACAAAAACAGCCTGTTTGGAAAAATAGCTTCAAGTCCAAATCAGGAATCTGACAATAAAATTGCACGCGACTACAACCTTGGTGTGTCAACAATCCATAGCACAAAAAGTTTTTATGACTTTTTAGGTGATGGCTTTAAAAGTAAAAAAGCATATGTATGCACAGGTAGTGCCTGCCTTTGTCGTGGCACACAAGATTTAGTCTCGAAAAAATTAGATGAAAAGTTTGGCACTGACAATGTTGGAGAGATGGTTTGCTTGGGTAGGTGTTATGAAAATAGTGCTTTCCACTATGAAGGTAAAAACTATTCCGGCGAAGACATTAATAAGCTAGATA
>Ga0066851_10000718_pt1 | contig 16432 bp, 12 predicted proteins | sample ETNtaG_7_FD_65493 | JGI IMG/M metagenome (GOLD analysis project Ga0066851, IMG submission 65493) | Marine microbial and viral communities from oxygen minimum zone, Eastern Pacific Ocean - ETNP201406SV65 | ecosystem: Environmental > Aquatic > Marine > Oceanic | place: Pacific Ocean: Eastern... | reverse complement strand
TTGCTGGTTCTGTTTCACTCATTTTTTTCTCTCCATTTATTAGTTATTCTTTCCCCATCGACGAATGGTTTGCATCAACTTGCGTAACTCTTGTGGCGTGTACGTCCGGCTTTGGCTATAAGCCAATTCCACCAGACGCGGATCCCCAATCATCGCTTGAACTTCCGGAGGTGGCCTCATCGCCATCTCATCTCTTGTTAGATCATGGTGGATTCTCACTTTGGTTAACAGGGCCCTTCTGACTCGATCCCTATATTTTGATGGATCCAGCTTCTCAGGTCTCTGATTGAACTTGGTCAGATCAAAAACGTGCCTCCAGTTTTCTTTTTCAGGTACAACCATCATTGCGACAAGAAGTAAGAGTGCTACGTTTAGCACTACCAGCCACTTTAGAAATTGATTGGAGGTAAGTAGCACCACTGTCCCCATAGTCTGGACAAAAGGCTCCGAGAGAACACCTGTCACATGTCTGCTTTCGTCAAAAACAATCTGGAAGTTTCCTGGATCAGATCTGATAGGGGCATTAAGATCAACATTATCAAACTCCATCATATCATAAACTAGCAATCTGAAGAACCTTTCATTACCCCCCCATTCATTGTTATTCAGAATTTCCTGAGTCCAACAGTTATTCCTCGTGTAGTCTCCAATTGCTGAGCAGTCTTGACTCAAACCCTGGTCTTGAGCCTGACCCAAATCCCATAGCATATTCGAGAATGCTTCATCGTCGGAAACGAAAACAATGCTCCCCGTTACTTCCAATTCCCCTACTCCGGCTGAGAATGCCCCTCTGCCCTCATCGGCAACTTTGTCCAGAACTTTGATTCCGGGGTAGTCGAATCTCATCATTAGTCTTAGATCACCCGTAGCAGGATTTGCTGGATTTGTCGGATCTCCATCTCCGGCCCTGTCAATGAATGCGGAGGGAGAAGCTCTACCCAAGGTCATTATTTCCCTATGTTCCGGTTCATCCAGATCCTTGTCTGTAGCCTCAAACATCATCCCAGTTGGACCTCTGTACATTACTGGAAGCCTGCAATCATTCACCCCATCTGGATTTTGTATCTGAAATGCCGTGCATCCCTGCATTAGAGCTCCAGGGGACATCTGGTCTATGTCCTGATTCACTGGGGATGCACTCCAAACGTTCCCCCAGTCAATGAATTGCTCCGAACCCTGAGTGTATACCCAATGTTGCTTATCGTCTTTCAGTGGAGCATCCATGTACCTAACTCCAAATAATATTGCAAGATTGTGAGCCTGTGTATTGTCCGCAGCAACGATCACCTTGCCTCCCTTTTCTGTGACAAAGCGGAAAATCTCATCGGCCTCAGTTTGATCAATTGGCTTCTCCGGGGCAACAATTGCTAGTAGAGTTCGATGAGGGTCTTTCCAGTCATTGACAAGCATAGGTGTCGACATAGTATTGGCTACGTAGTAACCATCATCTCGGTTTTCCACATATTGCTTCTCGAAACTCTCTCTCATATCCGAAAGCTGCCCCAAACTACTGTCATCATAGGCCGAGTAATTGGTCGATTTTCCAACCACGAAGAACATGGGAAAAACTAGCAGCATAATTGAAGTAATCACAAGAGCGTACATCACGTTTCGATTGAAGCGCTCTTCACCATCCCCTACTGCCATGTTCCTAAAACCCCTATTTCAGATGGGTCACAGACCCAAGCAACAACCGCCGGACAATCAAATCACGGTTATATGTTCCTGAGTGAAGTTTGCATCCTCTATGTTTTCGCGCTATTATGCGACATTATTCTCTAGTCTTCGTCCCTACCGAATATCATTGCACCAAATAACCCCATCATCGTAAAAATTACTCCCGGCGCGGCCAGATTAGACTCAATCCCGTCCTCAGAAACCCCATCCTCTGAATCTGAACCACCAGAACCAGACTCTCCAACTGGAGGAGGCTCAACAGTGACCCTTACCTCATCTTCCGCATAGATTAGCCCCGATCCAACGTCCCTCTTCGAAGTAATAGTCACGGTGACATCACAATGCCTCTTGGGATGACTTTCTGATGCAGATATTCTAAGATCCGCATCCTTCTCCTTTCCTGCCTCAATGTTACCGCTCAGAAGTGAGTCTAGACCATTGTCGGTAGACAGTAGGGGGCAGTTATCTTTCACATCAATTTCGCTAACTCCATCCTGTGCATTTCCCTTGTTCCTTACAGTGACAGTTAGAATCGCATCTGTTCCTGCATTCATCGGACCAAATGGCTCAGAAATATCAACTTCGAGATCGAAGATCGAAGGAATTTCCAAATCCCCCTCTTTATTTTGAGAAGAAGATAATGGGTCCGGAACTCCCTGTCTAGCTGTAATCGTAGCAGTAATAGAGAATTTCTCCTTCTTCTCTGCTGCGTGTGAATGTACGTCTATATCACTAATCTCGAGATCGAAACTCTCGTTTGATCCCGCGGAAATAGTCTCACTTTCTGTGGCCTTGTGACTCCCGCTGAAGGGAATGCTAAATTCAAACTCGACTGTTATCTCAATCAACCCTGAATTTTCTACAAAGAACTCAATCTTTGCTGAACCGTCATTTGATATCATGAAGGGATTCGCTTCATCATCACTAGGGTACTTTATGCCCAGTTCCCAAGATTCCAACTCTTGAGCAGAAATCTGAGTAGATGAAATCAGTGGCAATAAAAGAACTATTCCAAGTAATGCCGACTTACTACTCGCATTCATCATTCCACCACTAAACCCCTACAAGCCCTCCTCGTTAAGACCTTGACCATCTTTCTCCTGTAAGGGGGCGAGAACCAAGTGTTTTGCACCGGCTTTACTGCCTTTCTGATGGACTCGGCTAGCTCTTCAATGGTCTTCTTCCCACTCCATTCTGCAAGAGCATCTTTCGACTCCTCCAAATGTAGACTAGGAATCGACTCAAGGCCCGTTGTTGCAACTCTAAGTCTTGAAGGGTAGTCGTCTGAATCCTTCTTCCACAGAACAGCTACTCCTGCTTCTGGAAAGTCCCACGATTCTCTCTGTCTAAGCTTCTGGTAATCCCCATCCCATTCTGCATAATCTTCTGGAATGGTAACGTGAGTTACTAACTCACCCCTTTCTAGAACATTCCTTGTCATTCCATCCAATGCAAAGAAATCACTTAGCGGCAATGAGCGAGAGCCACTAGGAGAGGCAAGATGAATCGTTGCATCTAGGCACATTAGTACTGGTGCCAGATCAGCTTGGTATGTAGCAACACACAGTGTGTTCTGATTCGGAATTACTCGACAATCGGCTCCAGTCCCACAATCACATTTGTGACACCAGTCAATAGATTCCCTCCAAGTCTCAGATTGATTGACCCAGTAGCACCGTGTGTCCAGGCAAATATTCCCCCCAACCGTGCCAGATTTCCTAATCAGAATGCTCGCCACTGACTTTGCAGCCTTAGCTAGAACTGGATGAGTATGCGCTCCCTCCGCCAACTCACTGATGCTGACCATGGCGCCGATATGGAACTCACTCAATTCACGTAATTCTGGGATCGACGAGAGAGAAATTACAGTCCCCTTCACGTTGATGTGCCATTTGTAATTCGGCAAGAGGTCAGTTCCACCTGCTACCCAGTCAAAATCCTCTCCAGAATCTGCGAGTTCTCCAGACATTCGGAGTGCTTCGTCCAGACTCTTTGGAAAAAGAACACGAAACGGGGGCATCTTCATTTTCTACCCTCCAAGTGCCTTCTCTCCGTGTGCTTCCAAGCACTGCCGGCAAGTCTAGCAGACTCTACGTATTCTTCATCAGGCGTAACTCGGACAGACCATCTTGGATCCACCTCATCTGGTGGAACGGTCGGATCGAGACCAAAAAGAGCGCCATTGTAGTAATCCATCCTATCTTCGTCAAGCCTTCTCCCCCTATCTCTCAGCTTGTGCTCCTCGCTTCTCTCCTCCAGAGAAGATTGCAGTTCCGAATACTCCAGGGAAGGAGATGAAAGATCATTAGGGTCTTCTACTCCTTCTGCCCTGCAACGCTTCTCAATCATTTTGAAAACCTTCTCGGGAGTCATTGGGAGCTCGGATGTCCTGATTCCAACTGCATCATAAACGGCATTGCAGACAGCCGGTAGAATCGGAAGTAAGGGCCCCTCTCCTGCTTCTTTTGCCCCAAATGGACCTTCTGGGTCATTAGACTCAACAATTATTGGTACTACCTCGGGCATCTCATGGATACTGGGAATCTTGTAATCCAATAGATCCGGATTCATAAGATTCCCACTTCTGCCATATCTCATCTCCTCGGACAACACCTGTCCCATCCCCATATGGCAGGAACCGATTATTTGCCCCTTCACTGCAAGTGGATTGAGTGCCTTCCCACAGTCATGAGCCGCCCAAACTTTGTCTACCTTGGTCTTGCCAGTCTCCACATCTACGGTCACTTCTGCCACATATGCCGAGAAGGAGTATGCCGGGGCAAGACCAGCAGCGGCTCCCTTGTGAGTCCTCCCCATCGGGGGCGTCCTGTAAGATCCCGATGAAACCAAAGCCCCCCTGTCCTCTTGCGACTTGTGTAGAGCTTCCAAGTAGGAAACACCTACTGCAGGGTCATTCTTAACGAATATTCTTCTGTCCCCGATCACCAATTTATCCCTGTCTGAATTCGTAATTTCGGCTGTAGCATCAAGAAGCTGATCCCTTATATGCATAGCTGCAGAGATTGCTGCATTTGCATTCATGAATGTCACTCTCGATGAGTAAGAACCCAGATCAACTGGAGAGGTATCCGAATCTCTGGATCTTACCCTAATCATATCTAGAGGCAAACCAAGCACCTCGGCTACTGACTGGGCCACTACCGTGTCAGATCCCTGGCCTATATCGGCTGCTCCAGTGTGCACGGTAACACCTCCATCCATGTCTATCTTCAGATGAACAGTGGCGTGAGGGAACTTATTGGGATCCCAGTGAATTGGCAAACCACTCCCAGAAATAAAGAACCCACAACCAATTCCAATTCCCTTGCCCAAAGGCATTTTACGGAACTTCTCATTCCAATTACTCTTCTCCTTAACCCTCTCTAGACATTCTCTCATTCCGATGCTAGTTACTCTAAATCCGGTTATTGTCGCAGAGTGAGGTGGAAGCAAATTCGCTAGCCGAAGAGAAATTGGATCCACGCTCATCTTCTCAGCTAGGTCATCCAAACCCACTTCGACAGCGCATCTTGAGTTGACCGCCCCATGCCCTCTCATAGCTCCACTTGCTGGTTTATTGGTCCAGACTCTAGCTCCAGTGTAGTGAAAAGCCCCGATTTCATAGGGTGCAGTATGCAACACTCCGTTGTAGTAGGTAGTCACGTGGCCGAAGGAAGCGAAAGCCCCACCATCGATTAGAGCGTCTGTCTCAATTCCGCAGATTCTTCCTTCCTCATCAGCATGCAGGTTCATCTCAATCCTAGACGGGTGTCGACCCCTATTCACCCAGTAGACCTCTTCTCTGTCAAAAGTAATCCTAACAGGTCTGCCAGATTTTCTTGCTAGGATTGCAGCACACATTTCATGAGGGAAGGGATCGGATTTCCCTCCAAAACCACCTCCAACGAATGTTCTATGGACATTGATCTGGTGCATTGGAATTTCCAAAACATCGGCCAATGCCCTGTGTAGATAATGAGGAACTTGCTGAGGGGTATAAAGAGTCAATCTACCAGATGGATCCCAGTTGGCAACCACGGCGTGCGGCTCTGTGAATCCATGATTCACACCTGCAAATAGCCAATTTTTATTGTGACTTGCGACAGCCGAATCCAACATTCCTGAAACGTCTCCAAACTCTTGGAAAACCCTCTTTTGGATATTAGACTCTCCTATGTGGTATTCCCCACGGTCATGGATTGGGTTTTCACTGTCCTCGAGTCCCTTTCGCATATCATGAATTGGGTCTAGAATCTCATACTCTATTTCTATCAGCCGCTCAGCTTCCCTAGCAGTAGACTCGTCAATCGCAGCTACGCATGCCACAAGATCCCCAGCATGTCTGACTTTATTCACTGCCATTGCATGTTCATCTTTGGTAACTGGAAGTACCCCGAATCGGTTTTTCGCATCTGCACCGGTAGCAACCGCAATTACTCCCGGTAACTCTAACGCCTTGCTACAGTCGATGGATAGGACCCTTGCATAATGGTGTGGGGATCGTACAATTCTTCCAATCAGTTCACCAGATAGTCTCACATCATCCCCATAATGGGCTTTCCCAGTCACCTTCCAAGAACTATCTATCAGCGCAGTTGGCTTCCCAATAACTTGCCCACTAACTAATCCATCATGTCTGTGAGGTCCCCATGGTTGATTCAGAGAACCGCCCTTTGATGCAGGAATCATTTCTGGATCGGTTGGTTTTGAGAATCTGTCCTCACCTCCAGAACCAGGCCTAGAGAAGGGGAGCTTTCCAGGCTGTTGTCGATACCCGACAAATTCCTCTTCATTTTCTGAATCAGATTTGTCCTTTCCTGCCATGTTTTAGCCACCAAATCCTGGATGAGGGTCACTCTTCGGGTTTGTCGAGTTCTCAATGCCATTCCCAGATTCAATGATCTTTGACGCCTCTTTAACCGAATCTACAATCTGTTGGAAACCAGTGCAACGACATAGATTGCCCTCAATAGCTTCCTTGATCTGATTTTCATCTGGTTTGGGATTTTCAGATAACAGTGCAGAAATCACAACTAGAAAACCGGGTGTGCAGAATCCACATTGGCTACCTCCAAATTCTGCAAAGGTCTGTTGAATGGGGTGCAAGTGATGTCCATCGGTCAATCCTTCAACAGTAGTGATTCTAGTTGAATCCGTTTCTAATGCGAGAGTAAGACAGGAAAGTCTAGGCTCGCCATCGATGAGAACTGAGCAGCAACCACAGGTCCCCATGTCACATCCACGTTTGGTCCCCAGACTACCCACTTTATCGCGCAGCACATCAAGAAGAATCGCATTGCTCTCAATAAAAAAAGTCGCCTCTTCGCCGTTAATGTTAGCACTCCACTCGACCTCATCAGGATGGGGGAGCATGGGTAGGCGGAACTGCACCACATTATGACCAACCAAGCTCATCCTTTGAGCATTCGGTTTACAACCAATTTCAATGGGGATTATTGATTGCCCTTCTAACTACCTCTGACTCGGCTCTTTTAAGGTGCTCTCCCATGGTGCTTCTTGCAATCCCAAGCTCATCCGCCATTTGTTTCAGAGTGATCTCTGAACCTTCTTCATAGTAGCCTCTACGAACTGCGAGTTCGAGCACTTCTCTCTGCTTTACTGTGAGAAAGTCGACCTCTCCCCCATCGCTTTTTTTGATTGTCTGGACGCTTATTGTGTCCGGCGGCATCACAGTTCTAACGAAATCTAAGAAGCTCTTGACGGAATTCGACTTTCCAAAGATTCTGAACTCCAAACCGTTCTTCGAATCTATCCCATAGGGAGGATAAACGTAGATGTCTGATAACTCTAGGGCCGAAAGTGCTAGAGGATGCGTGCATCTTATGCTAACAAGAACCCCACTCTCATCTTGCTCATGAGTCTCCAAAACTTCGAAACTATCCAGTTCCGAAATCTCGGAAACCGAACGTCCTTGATTTATACTCAACTCAACCAATTGAGTCACACCTCCCGATTCTGTTGACAGGTGTCCGAGAACCTCAATTCTTTCGCATATTTCCATTAAGGTGTCAATTTGATCGATTCCACTCAGTGAATTTACTTTCCACCTCAATAGAACCTTTCTCATATTAATTTCATCTCCTTTTTGATATATAGAGAAGACCCTAATTCCAGTATGCTTCTCTAATGTCTTGGTTTGACTCCATACAAATTTCAACATCAAATGGCCGCTGCGGCAAAGCATTACTTCCATTTAGGTGTTCAATTATGGGCCATACGTTACTCTCATTCACCACACCCCAACCAACTTGTGTGCAGGGGGCAACCGGCGAGACTGGAGTTGTACCGGACAAAGGATCCCAAGTGGAAAAGGAAGGATACCATGCGGATAGATTTAGAGCATCTCGCAGCTCGTCGTTTGACAATGAGAAACTTGTTCCATTTACGATATTCCCCATCCTTTTTTCAGGATCGGCACCAGATGATAAATCTCCGAACTCATCTCGAAGATTGACTAGGACCTTTGAGAGCAGCCCAGCGGTTCTTGGGGTTGCAAAGGAAGTCCCAGATGTCCAGTGGTATCCATCAATGTCATCGTGATTAGGGAGGTACTGGGTCCAGTCTGCGGCAATGTCTGGATAAGAACCACTCATCGTCTCTTTCTGATCGTCATCCTCTTCGGCATACCCGGAAATTCCGATACTCCAAGGAGGTCCAGCAGTGGAATCTTGAATGGCTGGAGAAGGAGAGTTATCTGCTGCACCTGTGTGGATCTTCTTTTCCTGAACAACAGCTACTTTTGTGGCATCTTCTATTCCCGGGAAAGGAAGTGACAGAATGGGTCCGAAACTAGTTGTTATTATGTCCACAAGAGGCTGGTTAGCCGCTGCAAGAACTGCCTCATCACTGAAACCCTCAACGAAGAAAATCACAGCATTTGGATTTGCATTTAGGACCGATCCAGTTACTGCCGTTCCATGTCCGTCACTGGGATCATCAAGAATCGGAATTTCAGTTTCATCATCGGGCGTCGTTCCAATAATCCTGGAACCTCTGAACCATACAATGTCCCCCGATTCAATGACATCCCAGCAAGCCTCCCTATCAGCTTCGTATCTTTCCTGCCATGTTCCATTTGTGGTGATGTTGCAGACCATGTTTACTCCTAATTCATCAAGAAGCCACTGAGGATATGACTCGTTCATCACAAAGTGTTGGTGGTATACATTAATTCCAGTATCTACAGGAGCAACAACGCTGAATGAACCGAAGCCCCCCTCGGGTACTTCATCTGGCAGCTGTTGATCGTTATTTCCCCCCAGACATCCGGCAAAAGTGGCTGAAAACATCATAATTGCGACTAGGGCGTAGGGTGTTCTCACATTCTCTCGTACTAGCCAAAGAATTTCATACTTAGCGTGAGTTTACTTCTCTCTCCAATGAAAGTACCTCCGCGCAAACAGCCAATGCTATCTCATCGGGTGAATCTGCTCCAATTTCTAATCCGATCGGACACCTGACAGACTCTAGAGCGGCCTTACTAACTCCATCCCTTATTGCCGATTTCTCAAATTCTGACCATTTCTTCTTTGACCCTATTGCACCGATCCTCGGCCTAGAGTCTTCTCCGCGAATCTTCAGAAGCCCAATTAGCAATCTCTCATCAATACTCCAGTCATGACTCAACAGAAGGATATCAGAGAACTTCCTAAATGCCCCTTCATTCTTATCTTCAAGTAAGTCTTCAACCGATAAGCAGAATATTCCTATTGCATTGGGGAACCTTTCAGAGTTGCAGAAATCCTCTCTGATATCGAAAACACTGTACGCCCATCCTAAGTTATCACATGCCTTTGCAATGGATAGTCCCACATGACCACCACCCGCAATAAGGATGTGTGGGTTCGGATCTATTACCTCCATGGACACCGTGACCATCCCTCCACAAAGACTGTCCAAAGCTGTTACTTCTTCTCCTTTCCCGTCTTTATGCAATAAGAAATCCTCTATCACGCCTCCTCTTTTCCTTTTGAAAGACCTATCCTCGCTAAGCAACTTCTTCAATTTCTCTTCCACCCTAATCTCAAGTCCGGCACCCCCAACAGTCCCGAATCTAGAACCCGAAGAGCTGATCGCTAGCCTTGCACCGGGCTTCCCAGGAACGCTGCCCTGTGCCTTAATCACCGATGCAATTGCGACCCTATTGCCTTCTTCTAGGGTCATAAGAGCCCACGAAAGAACTGCAATAGTCATGTCCACCTGAGTGGGCACTTCACCTTTGGAGTTGTGCTACCCGAGAGCAACGTCTAGGATCATCATTATCGTAAATCCCATCATTACGCCCATGGTTGCGATGTCTCCATTCTTTCCTCTATGCGCCTCGGGAACCAACTCCTCGACAACTACGAAAATCATTGCTCCAGCGGCGAAAGCGAGGGCATAGGGCAGTATCGGATTGATGTAGATGATAGTGGCGGCTCCCAATACGGCTGCAATCGGCTCTACCACTGCAGAAAGCTGACCCCACCAGAAACTCTCCTTCTTGGTCAACCCCTCTCTTCGAAGTGGTACGGATACAGCAGCTCCTTCAGGGAAGTTCTGAATCCCAATCCCAATAGTCAGAGCAATTGCCGCCCCAATACCATCTCCAGATGCGGCCGCTCCAAAGGCCACTCCTACTGCCAGACCTTCAGGAACATTATGTAGTGTAATTGCAGAAATCAGGAGCTTACTCCTGTGCCAACTAGTTTTGATCCCCTCAGTCTCTTCTGGGGGCGCCCCGGGGTGGAGATGTGGGAGAAAAGCATCGATAACCCTCATGCAGACCCCGCCACATACAAATCCAAATGCTGCTGGCAGAACCTTCGCAAGCCCCTCTCCATCGGTTTGATCTATTGCCGGACCTAGTAGTCCAAAGCAGCTAGCTGCAATCATTACTCCCGCTGCAAAACCTAGCATCCCATCGAGAGACTTCCTGTTTATTTCGTTAAAGAAAAAGACGAGACCGGCTCCCGCCGCTGTCATAAACCACGTGAAAAGGCCGGCAATGAGTGCTTGCTCAATAGGCCCAAAGCCTCCGCCAAGCTCTTGCAGATTCACAGCATTGGTTCGCTACTGTACTTTTCAATTTTCTTCATTTACAGACTCCAACTTCTCTTGTAATCTTTCGAGATCTTGTGGAGTGTCAATGTTTAGATGGAGGTGCTTATCTAAAACTTGTAATCTAGCAGGATTGACGATTTCTCTAAGTGGAAGATTTGATGGCGCTTTCCTAATTTTATCCACATCATCAGAAGATAGAAGCAATGGGTGGCCACCCTTTCCTTCTAGGACTGGGCAACAGCTCTTCTCGGACTCGATTAGTTGTCGAAGAGTTGAGTCTGAGAATCCTGGCCTATCCACTGGAACTACTACTAACCTGTATTCTGTACCCTTTGCAATATCTATGCTGGATACTCCCTTCTTCAAGGAACCAGTTCTCCCTTCATCAGGTTCTAAATTAACAACAACATTTGAGCCTGGAATAATCTCTGAAATCTTAGAACTATTATTTTCATTGGCCACTACTGTGACAGAAATATTATTCCTCTGAAATCTATCATAAAACCACCTTATTAGGGGTCTAGAACCTACATGAATGAGTGCTTTATCTCTCCCTAGTCGGCTACTTGATCCCGCAGCAAGAATAACACATTCTATCCGAGGCAACTCCATGGTCGTCGGTATCTAGGCTTCGTAATAGTGCTATACCAATCCACTCAGTAAACCACTCAGATATGTCATGTAGGAGAGATAGGCGAGGATCATTAACGATCCGACACCCTTTGTGAGCTCCTTACCTGTAAGGAATACTGAAACGACGAAACCTGACGTTGCCATTACCACGAAAATGTCTCTGGTGAATACGCTATCGACGATTATTCCCCCTCCTACTATGCTGGCAATTCCAATGATCCCCATGATATTCATTACATTTGAACCAAGAACGTTTCCAACCGCAACCCCACCTTGCCCCCTTAGTCCTGCGACAACCGTAACTGCGAGTTCTGGTAGCGAAGTACCTAATGCAACAACAGTCAATCCAATTACTGCTTCAGAGACCCCAAAAGTTTCAGCAATATTCTTTGATCCTACTACCAGTAGTTCTGCTCCGAACCATATCATCACCCCTCCAAAAATACAAGCAGGTATTGCCACAGAAATATTCCTAGGGAGCCATGAATCTTCGAATTCATACTCATCTTCGCCAGCTATTGCCCTGGAATAGGTGTAGTAGTAGTATCCAAACAGACACGTCAACATAACAGCACCCCCAAGTAGGGGGACTTCACCCAGAAATACGAAAATAGCCATGAAAATTGTGGCTACGACCACTGCATAGGAGTCTCTCTTGACCGCTTCACCGCTATCAGACTTAGCCCCCATAACTGCTGCAGCTCCAAGGACAAGCATGACATTTGCAACATTGGACCCCAATACCCCTCCTACGGCAATGTCCGGAGAATTACTCTCAATCGCCTCTAATACAACGGCCAACTCAGGTAGTGAAGTTCCCACTGCTACAACTGTAAATCCCACCACAAGGGGGGATACACTAAGATTCTGTGAAATTCTAGTCGCACCTTGGACGAGTGCCTCTCCACCACCCATTAGGAGAGCAAATCCAGAGAGAACAAACAGAACGTCAATCAGAGTACCATCCATGCCCCATTCCCGAGACTGTCTACTCATGACTCTTTGCTAATCTCGGCTTGTGGACTTTTCATGAGCATGCCCTTAAGATGTGTCTAGCAACCACCTCGGAACTAGGTATTGTGTGATCCTCTAGGGTGGGAGAAAATGGAACCGGGGTGTCCAAAGCTCCAATTACAACAGGGGGGCACTCCATTCTCCAGAATGACTCTTCCACGATTCTACTCGAAATCGTGTGGCCAAAACCTCCTGTCCATTGAGATTCTTGTAGAACAATTAATCGCCCGGTTCTCAAAACAGAATTTATGCAGGTCTCGGAGTCAAAGGGAACCAATGTTCTGAGATCTATTACTTCTACTTCTATACCCATACTTGCTGATTTTTCTGCTGCATCCAGAGCAACATGAACCATCGCCCCCCAAGTGACAATTGTGATGTCTTTTCCGCCACGAATTACTCTTGCCTCGCCGATCGAGTTCTTGCCCTCCGAGAGTTTCCTCTGTACGGCTTCAGTATCAACTTCTTGATTAATCGACTGCCCCCACCCCGTCATCCCCCCTCTGAGTCCGTAAAGTCCGATATGCTCCAGATAGACAACCGGATCGGGAAGATGGTGTGACTCAATTAGTATATCATAGGCATCTTGGGGGTTACTCGGGCAAACAATTACCAGCCCCGGATCATTTGCTAGCCAAGCCTCAATCATGTTTGCATGAAAAGGGCCACTTCGAGTCTTTGCCCCAAGAGGAATCCTCACCGTAAGTGGAACTTCTGCTCCCCATCTCCATCGTAGCTGAGCCGCATTATTGATTAGCGGGTTCATCGCTAGAGATGCGAATCCGCCGAATTGAATTTCTGCCATTGGCCGCATACCTCCCAATGCAGCTCCAGTTGCTGAATGAATGATAATCGCCTCAGATAGTGGCATATCAAGGAGTTTAGACTGGTGGCCTTTCGCCCTCAGTCCAAGATTCATTCCGAATGCTCCGGCAACTTCCATGTCCTCCCCCATGAAAATCATCTGATCTCCAAATTGTTCAGCAAGTGAGGTCATGGCGTTCTGAATTGATCTACTGAAAGTCCAAGAGTTCGCTGCATCTGAGAATTGGATTCCATATTCTCCGGGCCCAAGAAGTGCATCTGGAACTTCTCTTTCGCGATCTATTCTGCTTAGTTGATGTTCGTGGCTAGTTGCATCGATAAATGAGGTCACCCCTCTAACTACCGAATTTCCCTCTGGCCATTCCATTTTTTCCAATTCATCCCTGGCCGCAGAAACTCCCCTTTCTTCCTCTTGCAAGATTTTATTCAGTCTCTGTTCACCAACTCCAAACCTGATTAGTAATTCTCTGTGATTTGGAATTGGGTCTTTCTCGGCCCAGTATCGAAGCAACTCTCGATCGACATAGCCTGGCGGATTCCCACTCGTAGCCCCTAGGTAAAGATCATCATGATGATGGGCATGTCCACAGCCCCTCATCGTTTCTACATGAATCAAAGTAGCACCACAACCATCTATGGCAAATTCTCTTGCTACTGCAGTAGAAGCATAGAACATTGCCGGATCCGAACCATCCATAGTCCATGATGGGATTCCCATTGCATGGCCCTTGTCGCCAAAAGTTTCCGCACCCGATTGAGCCGAATTGAATGTATCAAGTGCAATTTGATTATTTTGAATCATGAAACCAATCGGAAGTCCACGAGCACCAGCGAAATTCATCGCTTCCCAGAATTCTCCGCTACTACTGCAACCTTCTCCAACCGGAGCTAGATGGAACCTTTTGACTCCCAGTTTTTTTGCAGCAAGTGCTACTCCTGTTGTAGTAGCGCTGGCTATCGGCAATGGGGCTGTTGGAGGAAGGACGCCCTTCTCCCAGTTTCCAATGTGTAAGTCCCTCCCGCCACTTCCCTCAATCCCCCCGTTCATGTAAGAATCCGCCTTGCCCATTTGAGCAGATAGAACCTCAATTGGAGTCTGTCCCATTGCAAGAGCAAGCCCCATATCTCGAATCATTGGTGCTACAATATCTGCATATTCACGTGAATCTTCAGGAAGATCCACAGCTCTCGTCATTGCAGATGCACATGCAACTACGCCTTCTTGCCAAGTCGATCGGAAACCCTTCCCTCCGAAACTTCCTCCATCGGGCGTTGGCAATCCAGATGCGAAGAGATCCTTCAACTGTTCATCGACCAATCTGGTTCTAATCATCCATCTTTGCCATTGCACCCTGTCTTCCACTCTAACAGAAAAATAATGTCCAATTCTCCTCATACAAAGAGTAACATCGACTAGGAACCTTTTCATTCTTCTACCCAAGAATAACTCTCCATCCCTCCTAGGCAAGACCTCAATCCCCCTTAATAGAGAAAGATCGGGCTCATGCAATCTCTCTGAGAGTAGTTCTTCTAGCTCAGAAACCAGTTTTCCAGAGAACTCATGAAAACTATGACTATCCATTTTTCTTGGCAAATTCAGAGATTTCCAGCATTTTGCTACTAAATTCAGATGCCCGTCATGCCTTTCTGCAATGAACTCTAGTAGCATTTTCTTGACCGTTTTAGACTCTATATCCTGGAAGAAATCTAGGGGGGATTCTGGACTCCATCCTGAACCCCAGATTATTGGCAATAATGACTGGGGGTCCTCACTATCAGCTAAACTCCCCTCTCCCGAAGATTCTATCCGAGAGTTTCCTTCATTCCTTCTATCTGCTTCCTCTTTTAGTTGAATGAGACTGGTGCGAACATCTCTTTCCCAGATCTCCAAATCGCTTGTTCTCCCCTTTCCCGAAGAAGATCTATCAAGAGTAGTCCTCACTCTTTTCCCACAATCTGTGCATTTCCTATCCAGTTTATTGGATTTTTTTGCTCTAGTCTTCCAAACTTGATGAAGTCCGCATTCAGGGCACTTCCAAATTCCTACCCTAGCCATAACCATGACCATTCCGGAAGGGCATAGTACAACAATATTCGCCATATTAATGATAATTATACCACAATATGCATTATTTGTGGTATTATCCACAGATAATTCCCAATATTTATCTAATTTACCACATTAAAAGTGATTACTGAAATAAATAAAACCATATTAAGATAAATAGTTAGCGATATATCTAAAAAATATTGATATTTACCACATTAAAAATATATACTGAAGATAAAAATACCACATTAATATTTGATAATTTTAGAATCAACACTGTCTGACCAAGCAAGAATCCCTCCGGTCAAGTTGTAAATGCGGCCAATATTCTCTTTCGATTCCACAATGAACCTTGACACAGCAGCCGATCTCTGCCCACTCCTGCAATATACTACAATGTCTCTTTCTTCGGGCAGCTCCTCAATTCTTGATGGTATTTCGAGGTGCATTATTCGAGTATCAGTGCCCCCAATCGAAGCAATAGCTTCTTCATGTTCCCTTCTGACATCAAGAAGGAATGGATTCCAACCATCTGTCCTTCTTTGGAAAAACTCCATTGCTCCAATTTCCATGAAATCTCTTCTACCAGACTCCTTTAGTTCAGTAACTCTGGATCTACTAGGATCAGAAGAAAATGAGAGTAATCGCATTTCCATAGACAATGCATCAATCGAAAGTAGTTTTCCAGTTAGGCACTCTCCAATGCCTAATATGACTTTGATCGCCTCTGTAGCTTGAATTGTTCCAACAATTCCCGGAAGGACACCTAGAACCCCCGCTTCTGAACAGTTTGGTGCTAATTCCGGTGGAGGGGGAGTTGGAAACAAGTCCCGATAATTCGGACCACCATTCAGGTTGAATGTAGAGACTTGACCCTCGAATCTATGTATGCTGCCAAAAATCCAAGGCTTGCCTAGAATCTCACAACAATCGCCAATTAGATATCTAGTCTGGAAATTATCTGTCCCATCTATGACCACGTCATAATCCTTCAGAATTTCCAACGAATTTTCTTCAGTCAAACGCTCACTAATTTTCACAACTTCTACGTCGCGATTGAGCTCAGAAACCCAATCTGCAGCAGAGTTTACTTTCGTTTTACCAATTGATGAAACATTGTGAATAATCTGCCTCTGTAAGTTCGATGCACTAACTGTGTCATTATCGACA
>Ga0066851_10000713_pt1 | contig 16467 bp, 18 predicted proteins | sample ETNtaG_7_FD_65493 | JGI IMG/M metagenome (GOLD analysis project Ga0066851, IMG submission 65493) | Marine microbial and viral communities from oxygen minimum zone, Eastern Pacific Ocean - ETNP201406SV65 | ecosystem: Environmental > Aquatic > Marine > Oceanic | place: Pacific Ocean: Eastern... | reverse complement strand
CAAACAAAAAGATATAAGCAATCTCAAAGTAGCATATGTCGGTGATGGTAATAATATTGTGAATTCATGGATTAGATTAGCTGCTATATTGCCATTTGAATTTACATGTGTTTGCCCTGAGGGATATGAGCCCGATCAAGAAACAATCAACTTTGCAGAATCAAAAGGTCTCTCTACAATTAACATTTCTCATGATCCAGCAGCAGGTGTGATGGATGCAGATGCAATTTATACGGATGTATGGGCTTCTATGGGTCAAAAGGAAGAGATTGATGAACGCATCAAAATCTTTTCTCCATTTCAAGTCAATTCAGAGTTAGCAAAGAATGCTAAAGATGATTATCTGTTTATGCATTGTTTACCAGCAGAGCGAGGAAGGGAAGTTACTGATAATGTGATCGATTCAAACAATTCAATCGTATTTGAACAGGCAGAAAATAGATTGCATACACAGAATGCAATTATGGTTAAATTGTGTAACAAAGAGTAATAAAATGGCAAAACTTATTATTAAATCATATCACTCAAGAGGTTGGTTGGTTCCAATCCTCGGAGAAAATTTTCAAAAAATAACTAATTATTGTTCAGAAAATGGCGAAGACTTAGAGTGGTTTTGTCCCAATACAAATGAGGAAACCTATCGCGAAATTATTGAAGATTTTGATGTATATGATGCGGCATTAGATGCTGAAGACTATGCTTTTAGCTCTTCATCAGTTGTTGTCGATGATAATTGCACAATTTCTTTATTACAAGATGGTAAAGAGATTCCCCTATCTTTTGATCAGGTTGTTGTAGAAAAAACAAATCTAACCGTAGCAGATTTTATAAAAGATCAAAAAGAATATATGTCAGAAGAAGAGTTAGCAAATTTTAATGGTAGAGCCTATTCATTTGGGTACACTTCGAACGATATAATTGAAGTAGAATTAAAGGTATGCACTTGCGATGAGGAGTTTGATCCTAAAAAATTAGTTTTTCAAATTACTAAAAATGAATTTTTTGAAGATGTTGGAGAATATATTACTGGCATTGAATACAGAGATGAATATTTAGAAACAGGAGATTTTGAAGATATTGATGGAGATTATTTTAGTCCTGTTTCTTTTAAAGTAGAGTAATTATGAGTATGAAATTGTCTATCAGAATTCCCCTCCAGCATTTAACGGAGAATGGCATTAATAAAGAAACAACAAAAAATAAGAGGTAAATAATGATTAAATTTGAATACATATCAGCTCCAAATACCAAGTTATTTTATTCTAAAATAGATAATAAAGCTGTCCTAGAAAGATTTGATGATTCAGATTACGATTCTTATGTTTGTATTTCGATAGATCATTGGCTAATGAATGGGCTGAAAGCAATGGAAGGTAGGGATGGAAAACTCAAAAAAGATATGATTGGAATGTATTCAGGGCCTGTATTGTTTTTAAGTAGATTTTCAAAGATTGATTATGAATCAAAAACTATTTCTATCATTGGTGAATATGATAAGTACGACGAATATGATGATAGCTACATATATTTTGAACCTGGCAAACATGAACATATTGATGATGCAATGTGCAATTGTTTTGATAACTATAGTTTTGATGTAGAAGAGGATCTTTGTGGAGCAATAAACCAGTTAACAGAAATGTACGAAATTACTTGGGAGAAAGAATCTCTATTAGATAAGAATAAAAAAGATTTGTCCTAATAAAATGAGAAAACATAAAGAACAAGAGCTAGTTCTGAAAACCGATATTATGAAAGAAAGCGGTTGGTTATATTTTCTTGATAAGAATGGATATTTGTGTAGAGGTCGTCTGTGCCCACCTTCTGAAAAACTTCTTAAAACCAATATTCAAAGAGAAAAAGGATGGCTATATTTTTGCAAAGAAGGTGAAGAAAATCCATTAGAGATATGGAGAACAAAAATGGAAAGAAATGGAAAATAATGTTTATTTAAAAGCTGCTGAAGTTCTTGTTAAAGGTGCAGGAACTGCAAAATCAAATGATGGGTATGTCTATCCAATGTATGGACTAATTAATTTTTTATACAATATTTTTGAGATGAATGAAGATTCATTCTCTGGAGGTGATTTTAAAGTTAGGCCTGGATATGCATACGATAAATTTTATTTTAATCGTGTAGGTGGTGCATACGATATGAGTCTGGAAGGATTAATACATCATATTATGTTTGAGGAGAAGTTATATCATTTGTTTTTAAACGAACAACAAATCAGTAAGGTTAGAGCAATAGTTGAAAATTCTCCTGAAAGTATATATAGACCAGATATTGATGATGATGATAATCAATTTGCAAATGATATTATTGATGTTGTTTTTTCTGTAGCATGTAAATGTGTAGGTCAATGGATTTTAGATACTGGTGCAGATGTGTCAAATTTTAACGATGAAGGATATTCTATTGGTGAGGATGATAGCTATTTAATTTTTAATTGTATACAATCAGTTAAAGATGAAGAAGATATTTCTGAGGAATATGATTTATCAAAATTAGATGAACACACATTAGGTATTCTTGAGGCCATAAAAGCATTTATCTAAAAGAAATTCAATGAGAAAACATAAAGAACAAGAGCTAGTTCTGAAAACTGATATTATGAAAGAAAGCGGTTGGTTGTATCATCTCGATAAAGACGGTTGGCTGTGTAAAGGTCGTATGGGCTGGATAGCTGGATATGATGAAGATGGTAAGATAATCCATGGGAAACCAATCAAGTTACTTGAAACAGGTATTGAGAGGGAAAAAGGATATCTCTATTTTTGCAAAGAAGGTGAAGAAAATCCATTAGAGATATGGAGAACAAAAATGGAAAGAAATTAAAAGAAATTCTTTACTTCTAATTTCTCACCATCAAAGATAGCATAATTATAATTCTCTTCATTGCACTCACCCAGTAGAATTAATTCTCCACCATTTAATGTTTTATGATAAGAGTGGTGATAATGTCCCATAATTACATACTTAAAACCTTCATCAATTTTTTGTTGAGCAAAACTTTCTAATTCGTCATGGATTCTATTGAGTTTATCCTGATCAATGTTATGTGAATCTTTTCTTTCGTAAGACACCTTGTTTGCAATTTTTAATGCAATACTTTTTGGAAGCAGAGAGTATGTTTTAATAAATATGTTACTGCGAATTACTTTCTTTAATAATCGATATGATTTATCCCACGACAAAATTCCATCCCCATGGGTAATATATGTCTTTGTGCTATTATGTTCGGTCGTTGTGTCACCTAGGAAAGCTTTTGTAATATGTTTCTTGAAGTAATCTCCAATCCAATAATCATGATTGCCTGCTATAAAATAGATATCAAAACCTTTTTCTTTCATCGCTTTAATTTTTGATAATACTTCTTCATGTTCGCTAGAGTTTTGATTACGGTACTCAAAGTAGTAATCGAAACAGTCTCCCATAATAAATAGCGATCCTTTAGCATTATTTATAGATATAGAATCTAGAAACTGTGAAAATTTTGCAATCTTTTCATTTTCTTCCTGTGATTTTAAGGGTTTAAAGTGCGTATCCCCAAAAAAGTATATTGGTAGTTGCATCGCAAAAATTACTCTTTAAACTAAGCTTGTTCAATAGTAATATTATTGATATGAAATTCGTCATAATATATCTTTTATTGAGTCAATTGATTTTTGGTCAAAATTTTGGCCAAAATAAGGTCCAATATGATACATTTGACTGGGAGTATATTGTTAGCCCTAATTTTAATGTCTATTATTATGGAGACAATCATGATCTTGCAATTTTCACATCTAAAGTTGCAGAAGAGTCGCTAGACCAGATAGGAAAACACTTAAGATGGAGAAGCAGTAAACCTGTCAAGATTATTGTATACACTTCGCATAATGATTTTCAGCAGACGAATATTGTGAATCCTTATATGCCTGAAGGTGTTGGTGGAGTTACGGAGCTATATAAGAATCGTATCGTTATTCCATTTGAAGGATCTTATAATCAGTTTAAGCATGTCATTCATCATGAATTAGTTCATGCTTCTATCAATGATATGGCATACGGTGGAAATGCCCAAGGATTAATCAGTGGAAGAATAATGCTACAAATACCCCTCTGGGCCAATGAAGGCTTGTCAGAATTCCTATCGGTTGATTGGGATACCAATTCAGACATGGTATTGCGCGATTTAGCAATCGAAGAGAAATTGCCAAAGATTGAAGAACTGAATTATTCTATTCTTGCATACAAAGGCGGACAATCTGTTTGGCAATATATCACCAAGAAATACGGTAGAGAAAAAGTCGGTGAAGTATTTCAGCAAATGAGAAGAACGCAGAATGCAGAAAAAGGATTTAAAAATGCATTGGGTGTCGATTTTGAACAACTAACTGATGATTGGCATGATTATCTAAAAAAAGAATATTGGTCTGATATCAATAAACGAGAAAAAATTGATGATTTTGCAGAAAAAATCACAGATAGATCAAAAACCAAAAACTTTTACAATGTTAGTCCATCATTTTCTCCTGATGGTAATACTGTAGCTTATTTTACAGATCAGGCTGGATACATGGATCTTATTTTATATAATCTTAATTCAGGAAAACAAAAAAAACGATTGATTAGAGGAAATACCAGTCCAGATTTTGAAGAATTAAAGTGGTTACAGCCAGGATTATCTTGGTCTCCAGATGGAAAATATATTGCTTTTTCGTCAAAAAGCGGGAAAGAGGATTCCATTATTATTGTTGATGTTGAAGATGGTGGCTATAAGAAAATACCGATTGCACTAGATGGCGTGTTTACCACATCATGGCATCCTAAAGAAGATAAAATTGTATTTATAGGACATAAAGATGATGCAAGCGATTTGTATGTCATTGATCTGAATACAAAAGAGCTGACTAATTTAACTAACGATACTTTTTCCGATTTTTCTCCAACGTGGTCATCTAATGGAGATATGATTGTATTTAGCTCAGATAGAGGAACAAATACAGGATCACCTGACATGTTTGACATCGACTTTTCTCAAAATGATATATTTATGTATGACATGTCTAGTGGAAAAATTACACAGGTTACCAATACTCCTTATAATGAGAACTATCCAGTCCTCAATAAGGAGAATAGCTTATTTTATACTGCAGATTATAATGGCGTGTATAATATTTTTAGACATAATCTATCCAATGATAGTTCTTATCCTATTACCAATGTTATTACAGGAATTCAACAGATTGATATAGATAATAACAGTGATAAATTAATTTTTTCTGGCTACAACGAAAGAGGATGGGATTTATTTGTTATGAATCAGCCTGAAAACCAAGAAGAGAAGGTTGTCCCAGAAACAAAGTTTTATACTGAAAGAAATCAAGTAGATACATTTGAAGATTTACGTTTTGTTAAGGTCGAAACTCAGAACGAAGAATCCGAAGATTATTCTAAGTATATCTTTGCAAAAAATTATACAAGATTTAATGACTCTGATGAAGAGAATGATAAAGAAAAGGATACAGCAATTGATTCATTGCGTGTTGCAGATGGATATACTTCTCAACCTTATAAAACAGATTTTTCTATTGATTACATATCTACAAGGGCATCCATTGATAATCTTTTTGGTACTCGTGCATTAGCTAATCTTGCTTGGAGTGATGTCATGGGTGATCATCAAATCATGATGGGCACTAATTTAGTATTAGACTTAGATAATAGCGATGTTGTCATTAGTTATGCCTATTTAAAAAATAGAATGAACTATTATGGTACTATTTTTCAGCAGGCAAACACTTTTTCATTAGGGTACAGTATCACCTCAGATTATATAGGAAAATTAAGAGATTATGGTGTAGGATTTTTTGCACAATATCCATTTTCTAAATTTAGTCGTGTTGATTTTGGTGGAACGCTTAGATCGGTTGATTATGAAGTAAAAGAATTTGATATTTTTAATCTGACCTATGATTCTATATACACAGAAAATCTTACAGCAATGATGCCAATGGTGAGTTTTGTTTTTGATAATACTAGCAACACCTATACAGGACCAAATGATGGCTTAAAACAATATCTTACATTCCAATTTAGTCCTGATATTGGCGATGACTCTGTTCCTTTCCAGACTATGAAATTTGATATCAGAAAATATTTTAAGATTAACAGGAATTATAGTATTGCTACACGATTAATGTTAGGAAAGAGCACAGGAGATAAGCCACAAAGATTCTTTTTAGGCGGAAACTCTCAAATGGCTATTCTATCAGATACTCAAACAGAAGGAAAAGATGATTCTGGATTTTATGCAGAAAGAGTGTTGCAATATGATAACTCTTCCATATTAGAAGATGTGTATTTTAGTGAATATGTTTTTCCTGTGAGAGGTGCAAGGTATAGAGAGCGCGTTGGAGAGAATGTTGCCGTTGCAAACTTTGAATTTAGATTTCCTTTTGTTAACTATGTTGATGTAAGCTTTCCTGCAAAAATTAGATTTGGAAATATCTTTGGACATTTATTTGTTGATGTTGGCGCTGCATGGGATTCAAGTGAAGAATTTGATGATAGTGCATTGATAAGAGAGAAATATGGTTTATCTGATCCAGAAGCTTCTCCTATTATTTCTACGTTTGGTATTGGGATGAAAATGTTTACTCCTTGGGCGCTACTAAGACTTGATACTGCATGGGATCGTTATCCAAATGGAGACTATTCTAAACCGCAATATATTTTATCTGTAGGGTACGATTGGTAGTCTGTTGAAATTTTCAATTCAATCTGAAGATAAAAATTCATTAGCAAGAGTAGGTAAAATAGAAACTGATCATTCTATTATAGAAACTCCTGTATTTATGCCAGTTGGCACTCATGGTGTAGTAAAATCATTATCTCCCAATGAACTATATGACATGAATACCCAAATTATGCTTTCTAATACTTATCATCTTTACTTAAGACCTGGTACGGATATTATAGAGAAGAATGGTGGGTTACATCAATTTATGAACTGGTCTAGTAGCATTCTTACTGATAGTGGAGGATATCAAGTGTTCTCATTAAGCAATATGAATAAGATTACAGATAATGGCGTAGACTTTAAATCGCACCTTGATGGGAGTATGCATTTTTTTACACCAGAGACTTCAATGGAAGTGCAAAGAAAATTAGGATCGGATATCATTATGGCTTTTGATTATTGTCCTTCTGCAGACTGCTCAAAAAAGGAGCTAAAACGCGCTTCTAGGCTTACAAAAGATTGGACAAAAAGAGCATATGAATATATGAATGATCAATCTCCTTTGTATGACCATAGCCAAACATTATTTCCAATTATTCAAGGAGGAATTGACAAGGAAGAACGCTTAAAATGCCTAGATCAAATGCTTCCTTTTGCTACGTGTGGCATTGCAATTGGTGGACTTTCCGTAGGAGAAAAGAAGGATCCCATGTTTGATATTGTAAATCTACTAGGAACGCATATGCCCAAAGATCAACCGCGTTATTTGATGGGCGTAGGTAAACCGACAGATCTTGTGAAATCAATCTTATCGGGAATAGATATGTTTGACTGTGTTTTGCCCACTCGGAATGCAAGGAATGGACAAATTTTTACACATGAAGGTTCTATTAATATTCTAAATAGCCAATACAAGGATGATACATCTCCTATTGATAAAAAAAGCAGTATTGTATTTGCTCAGGAGCATTCAAAATCTTATTTAAGACATTTGTTTAAGGTCAACGAAATGTTTGGTATTCGCATTGCAACATTAATGAATATTGCATATTATTTTGACTTAATCACTGAAATTAAATCTGAAATTAACAATAATAGTTTTGTAAAATGGTCGGAGGACTATTTAAAGAGATATGATCAATAGATATTATTCAATGAAATGTTTATTACTTATTACAGCAATAATCATATTAAGTAATTGTGCTTCTGTAAGAAGTCCAGAGGGAGGACCTCTAGATGAGATTTCTCCAACACTATTAGGAACAAGCCCAGAAGTACTAATTAATATTGAGCCTGAGCAAAAAGTTACTATTCGTTTCAGTGAATATTTAAAAGAAAGCTCGCTGAAAAACTCCCTTCATGTATATCCTATGCATGCAGGCGAAATCAGATATGAATTTAGGGGAGATAAAATAGATGTATGGCTACCTAAAGATCTTAAGAACGACACGACATACATACTTATTATAGATACTGGTCTTGCTGATGAACATGGGATAGCAATTGAAAAAGATCTTAGTATTCCATTTACTATGGGTTCAACATTGGTTTTTTCCAAGATAGAAGGTTATGTGTATGGAAATACAGATCGAGGAAATCTTTTATTGTGGAGAGGAATATTAAGCCATGATGAAATGTTAGATAAAGACCCAGACTATATTGCAAATCTAATAGATGATTCATATACATTTGATTATTTGCCAATAGATGACTTTTCTATTCTTGCCATTGAGCAATATGGATCAAATATTGATTATACAAAAGGTCCTTATGCGTTATATCATCAAAAGTCTATATCTACAAAAAATGCTTCGCTAAATAACATCAACTTTCTCATGAATAAAGTTTCTAATGCAGAAGCACCAGAAACAGACAGTTTAAATGTAGTAGTTGAGAATGATAATGAAATAATCAAAACTGCTGATTTATCGGGTACAGTGTTAGGAAAATTTCTTCATCCTATAAAGATGTTATTACAAGACGATTCTCATACTTATATTACTCCTGTTAATTTAGATGGATCTTATGTCATTAATGATATTATTGGAGGTAAGTACCAATTGTTGATATACGAAGATAGAAATAATGATAATCAATTAAATACAGGTTCTTTTACAGACCAAACATACTCAGAAGAATTTTATGTCTATCCCGACTCTCTATCTTGTCGAGCTAATTGGGAGCTTGAATTACCTTCATGGAATTACCAAAAGGAGATTAAGTAATGACAGTTATAGCAGTCAGTGGATATTTTGATCCTATTCATGTTGGGCATTTAGAATATTTGAAGATGGCCAAAAGTCTTGGTGATAAATTAGTGGTTATTATTAATAGCGACTATCAAGCAGAATTAAAAAAGGGAAAATCGTTTATGCCAGAAGCCGATCGACTAGAGATTGTTGGTTCGTTGCGCTGTGTAGATGAGGTATTTTTGAGTATTGATAAAGATAAAAGTGTTTGTAAAAGTTTGGAACATATCAAACCCGATATCTTTGCAAATGGTGGAGATAGAAGTTTGGAAGAAATTCCTGAGACTGCCGTAATGGAAAAATATAATATCAAGATGGTTGATGGATTAGGTGAAAAGATTAGAAGTAGTAGTGCAATTACAGGAATTAAGTGTGACACATAATAAGAAAAATAAGAAAAACCAGCAGCTCCTAGACGATTTTATTGAATTAAGTCATAAATGTGACATTAAAATTATTCATGATAAAGGTGATTTCAATGGAGATGCTTGTCTATTGTTTGCTGATAACGTGGTCGTTATCAATAAACATAAGCCTTTAGAACAACGTTTACATGTTCTAGCAAGATGTTTTAGTAAATTAAATCTTGATAACATCTATATTAAGCCAGTATTGAGAGAATTAATCGATAATATTGAACGGGATGATGAATATGTCGCATAAGAAACATTTATGGGCTCCTTGGAAAATGGAATACATCAAGAATAAGGATGGATCACAAAGAATCTTTTCTGATAAACCAAATGAAAATGAAGATAGAGAAAATTTTATTCTTTATCGTGGGAAAACATGTTATGTAATTATGAATTATTATCCATATAATAATGGGCATCTTATGGTAGTTCCATATGAAGAAAAAAATGCAATAGAAGACTTAGAAGATGAAACATTATCAGAAGTGATGCAGATTACAAAAAAAACAATGACCATCTTACGAACACACTTACACTGCGAAGGATTTAATTTTGGAGCAAATATTGGTAAAGGGTCAGGAGCATCTATTGAAAGTCACTTGCATTTTCATATTGTACCACGATGGTCTTCCGATACAAGTTTTATGCCTGTAGTAGGATCTACGAAAGTAGTTGCTCAAGGATTGCATGATACTTATGACTTATTAAAACCATCATTTGAGAAATTAGGATAATGGATTTATTTTCACACTCATGGCTTCCATTTATTTATCAATATAGTATCGGAATATTGATTTTCGGTGGAGGTCTTTTTACAATCTTTAAAGCCTATGGACAAGAGAAGTTCTGGGCTGAATATAAAACATGGATTGCAGTATTGGTGTGGGGATTTATTTATGTATCATCTATTCATCTATTAATGACAATTGCTGCACTAAATAATACACCACAACTTTATTTGGTTATAATCGCTATGTATTGTTCAACAGCATTAATTTTAAGTAGGTATGTGCGATGACTCCTGAAATTGCTACAAGTTCATTATTCTGGGGTATTTTAATTTTCTATGTATCTTTTGTATTAGGCGCAGGCTTATTCTTTGCACGAAATAATCAATCTACAGAAGACTTTTTCTTTGGTGGTAGGCGATTTTCATGGTGGCTGATTGGGATGTCTATGTTGGCTACTGGAGTAGGATCACATAGTTTTGCAAAATATGCATCAAAAGGATTCGAATATGGTTTTTCTTCAACGATGACTTATATGAATGATTGGTTTTTTATGCCATTACTACTCTTTGGTTGGATTCCAATTATTTATTATATGAAAGTAAACTCTATTCCAGAGTACTTTGAAAGACGTTTTAATTCAACAGTAAGAAATTTATCAACATTTACAATGATTCTATATTTAATAGGATACATTGGTATTGGTTTATTAGCACTAGGATCGTTGTTACAACCTATCTTAGGATGGGACATTGAAACAATTATTATCACCATTGCATTGATTGCTGGGATTTATGTATCTCTAGGAGGTCAGACAGCAATTATCTTTACTGATTTTTTGCAAGGAGTGGTGCTTCTATTTGCAGGGCTATTAATCTTTGGTCTTGGTGTTGCATATCTAGGAGGGTTTGATATATTTTGGAATGCATTATCTACAACAAACAAATTACCATTAGCTGATTTTAATTCTCCACCAGACTTTAATTTTGTAGGGGTGTTCTGGCAAGATGGAATAGTAGGATCAATAGGATTTGCTTTTATGAATCAAGCAGTGATTATGCGATTTTTATCATCACGTTCTGTGGCACATGCTCGCCGAGCAACGATGATGAACGTATTAGTATTCTTGCCAATTGGTACGATTGCTGTATCCAATGCAGGTTGGGTAGCAAGAGCTATTACCAATACTTCACCTGAAGTCATTGCAGAGACTACTAATCCGAATAGCATTTTTACAGTTGTTGCTGGAATTGTAGCATCATCAGAAGCAGTATTTGCATTTTTAGTCGCAGCGGTAGTCGCAGCATTAATGTCTAGTCTAGATTCTCAAATCAATGCATCTGCTGCGGTGGTTGTAAATGATATTTATACACCTCGAGCAAAAAATCCATCAGAAAAAACTCGCTTAAGAGTGTCTATGTTAACCTCTGCAATGGTAACAGTGGTAGGAATTGGCGCAGCATTTTTATTTGCGCAATATGGTACCATTTATGAAGCACATGGAGCATTTCATAGCGTAGTCACTCCACCGATGGTCACTATTATATTTTTAGGTATATTTTGGCAACGCTTTTCTGCGCAAGCAGCGGTATTAAGTTTTGTAATAGGATCTATGTTTATCATCTTAGGATTATGGTATCCTTTTGAATTAATTAGTCCATTAGCGCATGGAATTGAGTTCGTACCAGAAAGACCATATTCTTATATAAGAGCCTTATATAATCTACTAGCATGTGTTTCTATTGGGGTAATTGTAACCTTACTAACAAAGCCACAAAAAAATTATGATAACATCAAAGGATTAACGCTTTGGACCATTAAAGATGGTGCAGAGTACTTTAAAGGTTCTGATGTAAATCCGAATGCCGGAATTACTATTACAGTTCCTGGAAGCGAAATTGTTGTATCTGAAGATGAAAACAATAAGATATCTTTACCACAAAAGTATATGGATGAGATTAAAGGAAATCCAGGCGACTTAATGTATATTAGTGATAAACGTTGGTATCTAGGTGGATTAAAATCCACACATGCAAATCTTGGATCAACATCAAAGTTTGATAAAGTGATTATATCGAAGGATGTATACAGTCATGGACAATTCAATTTATCAAAAGATTTAACTATTGAACTTGAAGTATAATATTTACTTGTTTTTTCAATAATATTATCAAAAATTCATACACATATTCCGGAGTAGCTCAGTTGGTAGAGCGAGTGACTGTTAATCACCAGGTCGGGAGTTCGAGTCTCTCCTCCGGAGCAGCATTTATGTAAATAAAGATGATAAATAAGTAAACCTATTTACAAAGGAAAAAAATGGATTTTCTTACACTTTGGTCTTTACTAGGATTCTTATTTGCTGTCTATGCTGTTACAGCAAACGACAGCATTCAAACTCTTGGTACATACATTTCATCGAATAGAGACGTGAAATGGTATTGGATGTTTGCCTATATGGGATCCATCTTTATCATTACCATGATTCAAGGCTTCAATATCAATGATCCAGCGTTTGGGAGATTGGATAAGTTTCCAGAAATCACAATACAATGGTATCATGCAATAGCCCCATTAGTGCTTGTCGCACTAACACGACTAAAAATTCCCGTATCTACTACGTTTTTAGTGTTATCAGTTTTTGCAACATCTATTGTGATGGAAAAAATGTTGTTAAAGAGCTTCGCAGGGTATGCAGTGTCTTTTGTTTTTGCTTGGGGATCCTGGTACTTAATTAGTAAGTACTTTTTAAATGAAGGAGAGAAAGGTAAAAATAAATACAATGAGTATTGGAGAATCGGTCAATGGCTAACTACGGGTTGGTTGTGGGCAACATGGTTAAAGCATGATTTGGCAAATATTATGATATTTTTGCCAAGATATAGTTCTATTAATTCTACCACATTCCAATTCTTTGTCATTACTGTAATGCTCTTAGGATTAGCATTTATGTTTTATGAGCGAGGAGGTAGGATTCAAGAAATTGTCTTGTCTAAAACCAATACACGATATGTTCGATCAGCTACTCTTATTGATTTAGTATATTGTTTTGTTTTATACTACTTCAAAGAAGTAAACAATATACCGATGAGTACCACATTTGTTTTTATGGGAATGTTAGCAGGGAGAGAGCTTGGTATTTGGATGTCTCTTGGTTATGGAAAATTAACGTATACTAGTAGGCACAAAAAGGCAATTTTCCCAATGCTATATAAAGATTTCCTTAGACTGATGCTAGGACTTATGATCAGTGTTTCGCTTGCCTATGGAATTCAGTGGTATAGTGCACTTTAAAAATGATATGTTGCAGCACTGAAAACTATTGATGATATTATTACAGATATGAATCTCAAAAATAAAATTGTATTAGTCACAGGTGCTGCCAAAGGCATTGGACTCGCCACCGTTAAGCGACTACTCAAAAAAGAAGCAAAAGTTATTCTATGGGATTTTCAATCTGATGATTTAAATACTGCTGTCCAATCTTTAAAAAATGAGGGCCATGACGTGTTTTCTCAAGTATGTGATGTCACCAATAAAGAACAGGTCTATCACAACGCAGAAGTCATCAAAAAAGAAATTGGAGACATTGATATATTAATCAATAACGCTGGAACGGTATATACAGGATATATGTTAGATCGTTCAGATGCAGAATTAGAAAATATGATTAATGTGAATTTTACTTCTATGATTTATACTATTCGCGCCTTTATGCCTGCAATGTTAGAAAAGAATAAAGGACATATTGTTAATATTTCATCAGCATCTTCATTAATTGGTGCTCCTAAATTAGCGATATATGCTGCCACAAAATGGGCGGTCATGGGCTTAACAGAGTCGTTAAGAATGGAAGCAATTAAGATGGGTAAAAAAGGAGTTAAGTTCTCTTCTGTCCATCCTAATTTCTTAAAAAAAGGACTATTTGAAGGAACAAAACTAAATCTTTTAGGCTCTATATTTGCACCAGGCGTTAAATCGCATGATGCGGTTGCAAAAGTTATTGTAAATAAAGCAATTCGTTGGGGATTTCATTCACCTAAAGTCCCTTGGATTATGAATCAATCTGTATTATTAAGAGCATTACTTCCAAGTTCTCTATTAATCAAGTTTGGAAATATATATGGTGTAAATAATATGATGGATGAGTATACGGGCTATAAGGATGGGCGTTAATTTTTTTTCTTTACTATAAATATCAAGAATAAGTAGAATAAGCCAATGAATAATACAATAAAAATAGCAGTCACAGTATGTAGTTTATTGCTAATCACTAATTGCAATCAAGACACATTAAATACAGGGCAGAATGAAGAGTCTCTGATAGTAACTTTTGAAGATTCATTAAGCTATACTATTGGTATCAACATTGGAAAGAATTTACCTGACGCACAATTCAATAAAGATCTTTTGAAGCAAGGATTGGATGATTACTGGAATCAAAATGAACCAAGATTGGACAATGCCGATAGACAACAAATATTACGAGAATTTAATGTAAGAAATTCTGCAATAGAAAGAGATGCAATGCAATTAGCGTCAGAAGATGCGCGAGAATTATCTAGAAACAATAAAATGGCAGGACAAGAATTTTTAGAAAATAACAAAACCAAAGAAGGAGTACGTGTTCGTCAACGTAGTGGACTACAATATAAGATTATTGAAGAGGGACCTGGTAAGGTTCCAGACTATGATGACAAAGTGACTTTACATTATAATGCATACTTAATAGATGGACACAAGTTTGATAGTAGTTACGATAAAGGTCAACCAATGACGCTTGAAGTATCACGTTTCGTCCCTGGTTTTCAAGAAGCATTGCTTATGATGCCTGTTGGATCAAGATGGGAAGTGTATATACCTTACAACTTGGCTTACGGAGAAGCAGGAATTAAAGGTTCAAAGTTAGGAGAGTATGTTGTTCCACCTTCTTCAACTCTTATTTTTGAAATGGAATTATTAGCTATTGTTAAATAAATCTAAATCAATATGATGTTATTAATTAAAAAATGGTATATAGCACTCTTAATTCTCTTTTCACCATTACTTGCTCAAGATATTAATGGAAAAGTTGTATTTGCTTATACAGATAAAGAAGAAGCAGAGTCTTTTGCTTTAAAACGAGTCTATTTAACCTTTTCTAAAGTAATTTCTGAAGAACTTTCAGTCAAAATTCAAACAGATGTTGATTCAGAAAGTTCTCCTCAAAATATTTATCTTAAAAATGCCAAAGCAGATTGGAAAACATTAAATGGAATGGTTGTTATTGGATTGCAGGGTATGAATATGTTTAAAATCCAAGAAATGAATTGGGGAAAACGCTACCTTGATAAAACTGTAATGGATCGTTTTCAGTACTCTAGCTCTGCTGATATGGGAATAGGATATTACCACTCAACAGATAAATTACATAGTAGCATATTAATGACAAATGGTACGGGTTATAAAAAATCAGAGGATGATTCGCATAAAAAATTATCTTTACAATTGATCTATGGAAATCCAAAACTATCAAAGTCTGATGGATTCAATATGGGTGCAGTTTTCTCTCATGAACCTTATGAAAGAGAAGGTGAAATTGGAATTCCAGAAGAACCTATGGGAGAGTATACTAAGAAGGTCTTTGGAGTCTTCGGTGGGTATGCAAAGAACAATCTGCGTATTGGAGCAGAATGGAATCAACTAGAAGATTCTGGATTGTTAGATGGGAATTACAATGACAACCTATCTTCTCTTTATATAAACTATGCTTTTAACCCTAAAAACACCTTAGTTATGAAGCATGATATGGTATCTGGGAATAAAGATGCTAATTATACATTAGTTGCGGTAGAATTTGCTCCTACCAAAGGATTAAGGGTCGCACCGAATGTACGTTCTGATGATGGTACCAATGTTCTTGGAGTAAATTTCCAATTTGTATTTTAAATCATTAAATCGATTATAGGATGATATATATACCGATAGCAATATTACTCATTCTTATTATAACATATCGTTTCAGAAATGCTATTATTATGAATATATATAAGCTTCCACTTATTAGAAAGTCTTGGCAGCTTCCTGATATGGATGCTAGTTCAGTTCAGCTTAAAGACAATCATAAACCCGTAGTTGTCTGTTGCGGTGATAGCATTACCCATGGACACATAGGATACAATTGGGTTGGCTCATTGCGAAAACATGATACTTCTAAGGTTTATATCAATGCGGGGATAAATGCTGACCTTACTTGGAATTTAAATCAACGAGTTGATGATATTATTAAGCATGATCCTGATTACATTACTATTTTAATTGGAACTAATGATGCAATTGGAAGTCAGCCAGTGAAGTTAATACAAGATTA
>Ga0066851_10000693_pt1 | contig 16632 bp, 16 predicted proteins | sample ETNtaG_7_FD_65493 | JGI IMG/M metagenome (GOLD analysis project Ga0066851, IMG submission 65493) | Marine microbial and viral communities from oxygen minimum zone, Eastern Pacific Ocean - ETNP201406SV65 | ecosystem: Environmental > Aquatic > Marine > Oceanic | place: Pacific Ocean: Eastern... | reverse complement strand
CTATAATTTGATTTTTTTAGATACAAAAATTTAAGGATAATTTTATGGAATTAAACGGCATCAGCTATTCTTGGCCCAGGAAATCTTTGGCCGTGGTTTGTATCGACGGGGGAGACCCCGAATACCTTGAAACCGGACTTCGGGACGGCATCATCCCAAACATCGCCCGATTCATGAAAGATGGATTTTACCAAGTGGCACAGGGTTCGATGCCAAGTTTCACCTGCCCCAACAACATGTCGATTGTTACTGGGACAGAACCTGAGGTACATGGTATTTCTGGAAACTTCTTCATAGATCCAAAGTCTGGAGAACCTGTGGTGATGACGGGACCGGAATTACTGCGTTCACGTTCGATCATGAGTGAGTTTTCTCGTGAAGGGGCCAAAGTGGTTTCCATCACCGCGAAAGACAAACTAAGAAAGCAGTTGCAAAAGGAAATGGATCTTTCCAGAGGTTCAGTCAGTATTTCTTCCCAGCATGCAGACCAGTGCACAATGGAAGAAAACGGAATTGAAAACGTGCTCGAATTTGTCGGACAGCCCCTCCCTGACATGTATTCTGCGGAACTTTCCCTTTTCGTGCTTGATGCAGGAATCAAACTTCTGGAAGAACATAATTCGGACTTGCTTTACCTCTCGCTCACGGATTTCATCCAGCATGCCCACGCACCTGGATCAGAGGAAGCCAACCGTTTTTATATTGAGATGGATCAACGCTTCGGACGTTTGCAGGAACTGGGTGCATTGGTTGCACTCACGGCCGATCATGGGATGGGAGACAAATCCGATGAAAACGGTGAGCCGAATGTGATCTGGCTCCAAGATACTCTGGATCAAAACCTAGGCTCTGGAACTTGCAGAGTAATTTGCCCCATCACCGACGCATTTGTCGGGCATCATGGAGCATTGGGTGGATTTGTCCGAATTTATCTCAAGAAAGAACAAGATCGGAATAGGGTTGCTGAATTCGTAACATCACTGGAAGGAGTGGAACAGGTATGGACTGCAGAAAACGTAGCAAAAGAACTCGAACAACCCCTAGACCGTGAAGGAGATCTTGCGGTAGTTGCTGATAAGAAGACCGTGATCGGCGGAAGTGAAAAGGATCACGACCTCAGTGCTTTGAAGGGCAAACGCTTAAGGACCCACGGAAGTCTTCATGAGGCAAAAGTCCCTTTCATCCTCAGTGAACCAATTAATGAAGAATATATGAGGCGTGCGAAAGAGCGTCCATTGCGTAGTAGAGAGATTTTTGAATATGCCCTCAATGGAACAGAAGTTTAATTCAGGAGTGAGAAATGATTGAAGAAACAATGCGTGTCGGTGGAAAAAAGATGGAGGGAGAAAACGGAAGTATTGATGTCCTTAACCCTTTCAACGGCGAAAAAGTTGGGACCGTTCCTCGAGCCTCCAAAAACCAGGTCGATCAAGCAATGGAAATTGCAAAGAACTTCCAACCCAAACTGACACGTTACGAAAGGCAGCAAATTCTTTCTAAAACGGCAGAATTATTGGTCTCACGTCGGGATGAGATCTCGGATCTCATCACTGCTGAATCCGGACTCAGTAAAAAAGATTCACTGTATGAAGTTGGACGGGCCTTTGATGTATTCAGCCTTACAGGACAACTTTGCATTCTGGACGATGGTCAGATTTTTTCCTGTGACCTCACTCCCCATGGACAGAAACGAAAAATCTTCACCCAAAGAGAACCTTTGCAAGGAGTGATCAGTGCAATCACTCCTTTCAATCACCCTCTCAACATGGTGGCACACAAAATCGCGCCCAGTATTGCCACCAACAATCGAATGGTCTGTAAACCAACTGAAAAAACGCCTCTGACGGCTCTTTTGCTAGCCGATGTCCTCGTTGAAGCAGGGATGCCTCCGGAAATGTTTCAGGTGGTCACGGGACTTCCAGAAGATGTTGGCGATGCAATGATCACTCACCCTCATATTGACTTAGTCACCTTTACTGGAAGTGTTGGTGTAGGTAAATACATTGCTGAAAAAGCGGGTTATCGACGGACCGTGCTGGAACTCGGAGGAAACGCCCCATTGATCATCATGGAAGATGCGGACCTGGAACGTGCTTCCAGACTTGCAGTTGCCGGGGCAACAAAAAATTCTGGACAACGATGTACAGCCGTCAAACGGATTCTTGTCGAAGAACCAGTGGCCGATGCCCTGGTGGAAAAAATCGTTCAAAAAGCCTCCAATCTCCAATGCGGAGATCCTTCCGATCCTCAAACCGATGTCGGAACCGTTATCGATGAGGCCTCAGCGATCCTCTTTGAACGTCGTGTCAATGATGCTGTTTCTTTGGGTGCAAAGAAACTTTATGGGAAACAACGTAACGGTGCGTTATTTCCACCAACGGTGGTCGATCATGTTCCATGGGATTGCGAACTGGTCATGGAAGAAACCTTTGGCCCCGCAATCCCAATAATCCGAGTCAAAAACATTGATGATGCAATTCGGATTGCCAACGGAACCAATTTCGGCCTTTCGTCAGGAGTTTGCACCAACCGGTTCGATGACATCACCCGCTTCATCAGCGAGCTCAACCACGGCACCGTCAACATCTGGGAAGTCCCTGGGTACCGTATCGAAATGTCTCCTTTCGGAGGCATCAAAGATTCTGGTTTGGGTTATAAGGAAGGGGTGATTGAAGCAATGAAAAGTTTCACCAACCTCAAAACTTTCTCTATGCCCTGGATGTAAGATATATGAGGTCTTGATCTAAAAAAATGTATCAAAAAGCACGGAGCCTTTTGAAATAAAAGACCTCATATCATTAATGATTCATTCAAACAAAGAAGATTGAAATCATTCAATTTTTTCACCAGACCAGCTTTCGACCATCTTTGCAATTTCAAGATGATCCGCCTCATCCCCGTATGCCTTATTTGCCATTTGAACTAATTCACGGGTAGCCCTTAAAAGTGGGGCGGGTGTGTCACTTTCCTGTAGCATTCCCATGCAGGTATCAACATCTTTCAGTAACAAACCCAAGGAAAAACCATAATCAAATTTCCTGTTTAGCACATGTTCAGGAAATCGTTGTTGCGTGACCCAGGAACGTCCTGAGGAAGTACTGATGGCCTTCAAAGCACTCTCAAGATTGAGTCCATATTTTTTCAGAACGAGTAAACCTTCTGAAACACTGCATATATTTGCTGCAAGCAAAGAATTATTGACTGCTTTCACGGCATGTCCAGCACCACTCGGTCCCAAGTGAACGATATTCTTTGAAAAAGAAGATAAGATATCTTTCACTTGAGGGAAGGAGGCTTCATCTCCTCCCACCATGGCCGTAAGAGTTCCAGCGGCTGCTCCAGCAGGTCCACCAGAAACAGCACAGTCAAAAAATTCCACTTTGGCATCTTTAAGAGTTGAGGCAATTTTTTGTGATTCTCCAGGATGCCCCGAAGTGGTATCAATCCATAATTGGGCATTCGTCAGTGCACCTTCTTTATCTAGCAATTGCTCTACAATTTCACGAACCAAAAGAGAGTTGGGAAGGCAGCTCAAAATAACTTCTGATTGCTTAACAGCATCGATTAGATTGGATTGATAAACATTTTTATAGTTCTTCTCAGCATATTGAGAGGCTGCTGAATTAAGATCATAAACAAACGTATGAAACCCTGCAGAACCGATCCGAGAACAAAGTTCTCTCCCCATATTGCCTAAACCAATGAAAGTACAATTCATAGGATCACTCTTTTTAATGGATATAGATTGTTATTCAATGCTATGAGCAGCTTCACAAAGATTCTTCAGTTTTGCTTTTGCAAGATCTCTATTCAGTAAGCCCAAACCACAATCAGGCGCAGCAATAAATCGATCGCGATCGTTATGCTCTAAACAGTGATGTATTCTTTGTTTAACATCCTTTGTTTCCTCAAGCTAATTTTTAACTCCCTCACTTTTTAGCCTTACTTTTAAGTCAGTCTTAAATCAAGATACCCCTTCACCTTCGGCAGAACTTCTGAAATTGAAGAGCATTGATAATTCAGAGCTGAATGAGATTTGACTTTAGGCGATGAGTAATCGATACAGATCGATGATTGGGTCTTAAAATAGGAACCTCGTGGATTTCTTTTTCTTCCAGGATCGCGTAATATATACCTTCAGTTCTTTCGTTAAATCATACAGAAAACCGTTTTTTAAGGAATCCAATGAGTTTTGATCAGCAGTTTGAAATCGTGAAAATCCGTGAGGGCTTCATTGCAGCACTGGACCAGAGTGGTGGAAGTACTCCAAAAGCACTCCGACTTTATGGCATTGAGGAATCAGAATACTCTGGAGAAGAACAGATGTTTGACCGGATCCACGAGATGCGCTCAAGGATCGTCTCCAGTCCAAGCTTCACCAGCAACAGGATCCTGGGAGCCATCCTTTTTGAGCAAACCATGAGACGTCAGATCGAGGGGCAGGGTTCAGCCCAATATCTTTGGGAGCAGAAGCAGGTCGTGCCCTTTCTTAAAGTTGACCAGGGACTCGCCGAAGAAAATGACGGGGTTCAGTTGATGAAACCCATGCCAGGGTTGGACGAACTGCTCCAAGAAGCAGGGAAACATCAGGTTTTTGGGACCAAGATGCGTTCGGTGATCAAGACCGCAAGTCTCTCAGGCGTGAAAGCCGTGGTGGATCAGCAATTCGAGATCGGTAAGCGTATCGTAGCCGCAGGTTTAGTTCCTATCCTGGAACCGGAAGTGGATATCAACAGTGCCACCAAAGGGGAAGCAGAACAGATGCTTTTAGAACTTTTGATGGAGAACATCAACGGACTTGCAACCGGTCAGAACATCATGCTTAAACTGAGCCTCCCAAATCTGGACGATCATTATGCACCCTGTGTCCAACACCCTAACGTGGTCAGAGTCGTAGCACTTTCCGGAGGATACAGTCGAGATGATGCCAACGCAAAACTGACTCGAAACCAGGGCATGACCGCCAGCTTCAGTCGTGCTCTCACAGAGGGGATTTCCTCAGGGCAGAGCGATGAACAATTCAACAACACACTGGATTCTACGATCGAAAGTATCTTCCAGGCTTCAATAACCTGAAACATATTTGATGAAATCGCTCGATAAAAGACCCATCAGGGAGCAAGCAACATGGATGTAAAGGACAAGGTCATTGTTGTGACTGGAGCAGGTCAGGGATTGGGCAGGCAGTTTGCCCTCGACTGTGCCTCGGAGGGAACAAGGCTCGCGCTGGCAGACCTTAATCTTGAAACGGTAGAAAAAGTCGCCGCAGAATGCATCAAAGCCGGTGGAGAAGCCCGTCCCTACCAGATGGACGTCACCTCTGAAGAGGAGGTAGTTGGCTTTTACGATCAAGTGGTCAAGGATTTCGGAAGCCTGGATGCCAGCATCAACAATGCCGGAATCTTGCGCGACGGTCTTTTGGTCAAGGAAAAGGATGGGGAGGTGGTGACCTTCCCACTAAAAAAATGGCAGGCGGTGATCGACACCAACCTGACTGGAGTGTTCCTCTGCGGACGTGAAGCAGCGGCCAACATGGTTAAACTTAAAAAGTCCGGGGTGATCATCAACATCTCTTCGATCGCCTATCACGGAAATTTCGGGCAGAGTAATTATTCCGCGGCCAAAGCAGGTGTGGCCAGCATGACCGTGCTTTGGGCCAAGGAACTGGCTCAATACGGTATTCGGGTTGCTGCGGTAGCGCCGGGATTTACCGCCACCGAGATGGTGATGAGTCTTCGTGATGAAGTCAAAAAAAAGTTCACCAGCAGCGTCCCACTCAGGAGATTTGCCGAGCCCTCAGAAATTTCGTCAGGGGTTCTCTTCCTGCTGAAAAATGATTACATCACCGGAGAGATTCTGGAAATCAGTGGGGGAGCCAGGATCTGATCGGCCCCGGTTACGACTTCAAAATGCTTTCTTTCAATTCGCTGTCAGTGATGCCATCAGGGCTTCTATGTCTCCAGGTGTGGACATAATCTTCCCGAAAGTCATCATGGTTAGGTCCGGAAAACTGACCGCGATTCTGAAACGTCCATGAAGCATGTACACCTTATTCCCTTTCACCAGTAACTCATAGGGCAGGAATGCGGTGTGTTTATGTTCCGCAATATCGATGATGGGGAGGAAATGTCCTTCCCCGGTATCGCCCTTCAAACCAATCCCATATAGAACGGTTTCCCGATTTCCAATGGTTTGACGGAAAACCTTGATGCAATTGTCGGAATTTCTTAGGTTCTTTTCGATGGTCTCAAGGGCCTGGTCATGGGATTCGAATTCCCCCAATTCCACCTGATCCTCAAAATAAGGCATGCTGAACATGTAATGGTATTCACGCAAGTCTTCCGCGCTGAATTCCTGGGAGGAACCGAAAGCTATGTTTGAAGAGCCAGAGCTAAAAGCGTCCAACAGCCTCGATAGGAGTTCCTTAAACGTCGATTCGGCAATTGGATATTCATCCTGTAAATAGGCATTGCCCCAATACTCAGGATTTTGCAGCGAAATTTCTGTTCCTGTTTCAGACACGGTAAGAGCCATCCTCCATACACTAAAATAACCGGTTGTCTCACGAAGTCCTGAAAGAACCTCCAAAAGTTTGGGATGGGTGAAGGTTAATACTTTCCTCCGGGGATCTTCTGCTGGCTCGTAACTCCCCAAGACCACAAAACCTTCTCCCTCCAAACCTCCCTTCAGTTCTGTCAGAATTTCCCCGGAATTTCCTCGGGTTTCATCCAACAAAAGATAAGGCTGAAGCCCCTTCGCGGCATGAGCCCAACCTGCAAAAAATAAAGCCACAATAATGATCCACCAGGATTTCATTTTTCCTCCATTAATTTGATTATTCAAAATATTATATATTTAACATACAGAAATAAACAGGATTGTCCAAACAGAGACACAGAAAATTTTTACAAATATACAGCATCCAGGGAGTCAATATTGGTTGGAATAAAACTGAGATCCACAGTTGTTTCGCAAGTCGGTTACCGAGGTCGAACTACTGCAGGCGGAAGAGGCTTCTGGACTGTTTTTATGGGAAGTCTCGATTTTTAGAGAGGTTATGGTGCCACTATAATCATTGATACATTCATCCAAACTATTTTTTACAGAAGTTTCATCGCCTGAGGTGTCAATGATTTTTGGGAAATCACTACAAGCTGAGGTGCCGTTGATTTGAACATCGAGAATTTCGACTTTGGCACTGAGGACGGCTTTTTTCTGATCATTAAAAATGGCGCAGCCTTTGGGAGTGGGGTCGGCAAGGCAGGCGCGCATTAGGGTCAAGGTGATGTTTGCCGCATTAGCTTCGTCAACCTCTTTGTAAACCTGGGTGTCTATGGCATAATAATGCATCGCATCCTGGTATTCGGTTGTTCCAAGATCTTCCAGACTGCCGCGAGTTTTTGAAAGCCCTACCGCAAAAAGCTGCCATCTGTCACTGACGCCGGGGACTTCGATTTCCAAATAATCTCCACTGGTAGGAAGGCTGATGATTTTGATGTACTGGGAAGTATTGGGCAGGTCATTTTTCAGATGTTCTTGAATGCTATCATTGATCGGTTCCTGGGGGTCATAGGCCTTCCCATGACTGGAGAAAGTCAGTGGCCCCAACACCAGAGCGCTGATGGCATCCCGTGTTGGATCGCTTGAATTCGGCCCCGTAAACGCAGAAGTCCGATTTTGAACGGGGATCGATTTCAAGAGGGAACTCAGGTCGATACCGATTGTAGACTTTTCAGAAGGCAGATCCCCCCGGCAACTGAGTAATCCCAGTGCTAGAACTAGGCTTAGAATCAATAAATTGATGGGCGTTTGAAATTTTTCCAGCACATGTTTTTTCTCTTCAAAAGGCTCCTTGAAGTTCTATGCCCTGGATGATCCGCACTGTAGGAACCTTATTCGAGAGATTTACCCCGTAACGGAGGTGGTAGTGGGTGGACCAGCCCTCCATGAATTTCCATCCCAGTGCCGTTGAAAAGCGGAACTGCAGGTCAGTCCTTTTTTCCCCAAGCGGAGTCTTTGTGCTGAGGGGAATCTGGTTCGGATAACGGCGGTTGGCAAATCCGAATCCAATGTCATACAGAACTCCGTTTTTCCACTGGTTCTTCCAGTCAAAGTCGAAACTCAAAAAGTCCTGGATGCTCTCCCGGGTGCCCTCATCGGCACGTCCCAATGAAATCAGGCTCCGGTAACGGTCCAGTTGATCTGCATCCATGCTGTTGTATTCCCAACTGAAAGCAGGTTGCCCCCCATCTTTCGAGGAACTCTCAGAAAAATCTTTGTAAGTGAATTCAAGGCGGTACTGATGTCTGCTGTTACCGGTTTCTTTATTCTCATTTCCGAGTTGATAACCAAGTTTCAAAAGATGATGGAAGGCGTATTTGGTCCCGCCTGTAGTGATGTCCAGCATACGCCATGCGCCGAGCCAGCCATTCTGGGTAAATTTCGGGGTACTGCCTGTTTCTGCAAAAATCACCTGTGACTTAAGTTTTTTTGTATAGGGATTTACTGTAACCGGTCTGGTTCACGCCGATAAAAGCATTGATAGTTCCGTAACTGAGAAGAGCGAGTAGGTTTTGGCTGATGCGGGTATCTGCCTGCTGGCTGTCATCGATGACTCCCTGGATTTCAATGTCGCCAATTTTCACAGGAATCCCTATGTCCTGGCTGGGGTTGCTGTCATTTTCATATTTGAGACCGGCTACGATTTTCCATGAAAATTTTGGTTTATCTTTTTTATGATCCTCCTCGTGTGGTAATGGAGATTCAGGGGCCTGCCCCAGTTCTTTGGCATAAAGCACAAGATAACGCCGGGTGCGCAGATTCTATTCGGAGTCGGTGGCGGTGACGCTGATCAGGTTTTTCCCAGGTTTGAGGTTCAGCAGGCGGTTGATGACTACCGTCTGAGATTTTGCAAATTTTACAGGCTTGCCGTTGATTAGAATCTCCTGGATTAAATCGTCATCGTAAATCACCCAGCTTACAGGCAGTTGAACCTCATTGCTGGTCTGGCGCCGTTTCAGATCGGTGGTTAATATCTGGGGTGACTCCTGTGAGGCCAAAGGATCCTGGGCTGAAACTGAAACAGAAGGAATCCATAATCCAAGGCTTATCAGGACGAGTTTAAACCCGCATTTAATGCCGGAAATCGGGAGAAGGTTAGAGAGCAACATTCCTCAGTTCTCCACCTCGATCAGGATTTTTACTTTTTCTTCTCTAGCGGTCGCCGCAGCATCAGCAGTCTCTTCCACCTGTACGTTGAGATCTTCAATCAGATAGATCTGGGACAGATTTTCCTGAGCTTCTTCCCTATCGCTGACCTCCGGGACTACGTCCCCTTCGGAGTCACTCACTGGTTCGATGCTTTGCAGAGAGACTTCCGTAATGCCCACACTGAGATCCGGGTTTTTTGTATCTGTCGTGTTCAGTGTTTCAGGTGCTTGGGTTTCCCGTTCATCGGCAGAAAGGTCTGGATCAAAATTTGGGATGGCCGCCAGACCGCTTAGTCCTTCGAGTTGGTCATCCAGTTTGAAACCCGCCTCGCCAAAAGGGATTTCCTCCCCGGCTATCGTCATATCACCATCAAGGTTGGCGAGGTTGGTAAAATCCGAACCGGTGTTGCCTTCACCTAGTGAGCCCCGAATTCCCACAATCGTCGTGGTTGTCCGTATGCTCATGACTCTGCGCTTGTTACCATCCATAGTACGAGCCCGAAATTTACCAAAAAGCATACGCAGATTTCCTTTTCGTTGACCTTTGAACCATCTTCGAACCTGAAGGATGGCATTTGACCCAAGAGTTATTCGGTCTCAAGATCGAAAATTAAGACGAAGATTTCCCTTCAAACCAACTCGAATCAAATCTCCTTCTTGAATCTCTACTGGGGAATCTGATGAATTGAAAATTAGATTTTCCGCATTCCTAACAATTACCACGCTTCCTGAATAGATTGTTGCTGAACCATGGAATTGCTCAGTTTGGGTTGCCTCCAAAAATGTTCCTGATGTCAAAAAAAACATCGATATCAGGAAAAAGATTTTTTGGGGGGGTAGGATAGTGTTGAAACATAGATTAAAGTGCTCGACAAAAAGGGACTTAGTTGATGATGAACTTTAGAGATCCTTTATAAGCTATTAAAATGCAGGATGACTATTCGTAATTTTACTAGCATTAAAAAGTTTCAAAAATAGGAATTGAGACTAAACTGGAAAACTTTTAAACAAACTTTGAGTTAGAAATAACATAATGTTATGAAGCAAATATAGAACGTGCTTTCGCAAAAAAAACTTCTGTTTTTGATTCAAGAGTTGAAGGTCATAAAGAAAAGATTTCTACGGATTCAACTGGACTAGGGATGAGCAGTCCTGCAAGTTATACCATTATCAAATTTGGAATTTTTTCTCTTTTCTTGAAATGCTCCTCAAACTTTTTCTGGCTTTTACTCTCATTCCGTTGGTAGAGATTTATCTACTGATCAAACTGGGGCAGAATTTCGGGGCCATCACCTCGATCCTGCTCGTGATTTTTACAGGGATTCTAGGAGCCTACCTGGCCAAGATGGAGGGTTTACGCACACTGTTCCGATTGCAGGAGACTCTACGTGAAGGAGGAATGCCAGGAGAGGAACTGTTGGATGCACTCCTGATCGCTTTGGCCGGGCTGGTATTGATCACTCCAGGATTCATCACCGATGCCGTCGGTTTTCTGCTACTGGTTCCATTCACCCGGATGCTGGTGAAAAACTGGCTGAAAGAACGTTTGAGAGCAAAATCAACAATCAGGGATGACGACGATGTCATCATTCATCAATGATACAATAAATGTCCCCGAGCAATTGGATTTCAACGAATGATTGATTGAACAACTTGCCCTTTTCCCTGGAATTATTCAGAATTTCTAGGTTTACCTGATTCAAAATCCTATTTTTCAGGATCTTACCTTCTTCTACTTTTTTAATGAGCAGTCAACTAAGTTTTGAAATTAACGGCCGGACAGCAGATCTTCCACTCATTTCTGGGTCGGAGGGTGAAACAGCAATTGATATTTCAAAATTAAGATCCGAGACAGGAACTATCACGCTAGACCCCGGTTATGTCAACACCGGAGCCTGTACCAGTGGTATCACCTTCCTCAATGGGGAAAAAGGGATTCTCAGATACCGGGGTTATCCCATTGAACAGCTTGCCGAGAATTCCAACTTTTTAGAGGTCAGCTACCTTCTGATTCATGGTGAACTTCCAAACGCTGGAGAATTGGAAGATTTTGAAAGAAACATCACCCGCCACACCTTGCTCCATGAAGATCTGCGCCACATTTATCAGGCCTTTCCCAAAGGGGCACATCCGATGGCAATGCTTTCCTGTGTCGTCAATGCTCTTTCGACCTTTTATCCTGATTTCAGTTCTACCGATCAAAAAGGTGTGGACTTGGCTATTTGGAGGTTGTTGGGAAAGATGCCAACGATTGCTTCGTGGGCTTTCAAGAAAAACATCGGACAGCCTTTCATTTATCCAAGTAATAAACTCAATTACTGCGCGAATTTCCTGAGTATGATGTTCCGGGTCCCGGCGGTGGACTATGAACCTGCGGAGGAGTTCGTCAAGGCACTCAATGTGCTGTTCATCCTCCATGCCGATCATGAGCAGAACTGCTCTACCTCTACAGTCAGGCTCGTTGGCAGCAGCCAAGCCAATCTTTTTGCCTCTATCGCTTCGGGAATTGCCGCATTATGGGGCCCTCTCCATGGAGGAGCCAACCAGGCTGTTCTCGAGATGCTGATGATGATTCATAACGATGGAGGCAATGTCGGGAAGTTTGTTGAAATGGCGAAGGATAAGGACTCCGGTTTCCGTCTGATGGGATTTGGTCACCGAGTATACAAGAACTTCGACCCACGTGCGTTGATCATCAAAAACTATTGTGACCAGATTCTTGAGAAAGTGGGACTTCATGACCCCTTGCTGGAAATCGCGAAACAGTTGGAACAGGTGGCGCTCGAAGATGATTTCTTCAAGGAGCGTAAACTCTATCCAAATGTCGATTTTTACAGTGGCATCATCTACAAAGCCCTGGGGTTTCCTGTTGACATGTTCACAGTGCTTTTCGCACTTGGTCGACTTCCGGGCTGGATTGCTCACTGGGCCGAGATGCGTCAGAGCCCTCCAAAAATTGGTCGACCCCGGCAGATCTACACAGGAGCAATCGAACGTCCTTTTCTTCCTTTGGAAGCAAGGGGTTAAATAATTTTTGAGGAGAAAAGCGCTTGCGCAGCCTTAGCCTCAGAGAACAACTGTTAATCGCCCTGATGGTGCTGATTGCCGTGGCACTTGGCATCTTCCTTGTTTTTCAAAATCATAGACAAACCGAAAAGAAGCTTTCCAGCCAGTTAGAAGGGCAAAAACTTCAACTGGAGCAGCTTCAATTGCTGGCCGGGGAGTGGGAAATACTCCAGCAGGAACCAAGTGCTCCGGTGATGAAGCAACCTCTCAGTTCTTTCATCGAAAACGTAGCCCGCTCTTTTGCCATTCAGGACAATCTCCAACTCAATGTCCTCCAACAGGTGGAGGAGGAGATAGAGGGGGTTCAGGTTCGGCTGGACCGTTTGAAACTGGACCAGTTGACCGATATGCTCTATCAGCTTGAGAATCACAGACCGGTGCTCAGGCTTTCACAATTGAATATCAGCATCAGTCCTGGCAATCGGCTGGTACGTGCTAGTTTCCAGGTACGTAAACAACTTGGCAGCTGACGCAGCTTCCCATTTTTTCTGTTTTTCCCGGGAAATTAAAAAATGATTAGGTGAAAAATAAAATGCATTCGATGATCATTTTTATGAAATTCCCATGAAAGGTCTATGAAAGGTTTCAGAAAAAAATGTGTAAAAAAGATTTTTCTTTCAAGAGGGAACACCATTTTCCCTGGACAGAATCTGCTTGAACGATGAAGTGGTTCAATCGTCTTTTTCTGCTGCTTCTGGCATTGCCCGTTTTGTTGGTCATTGTCTTTTGGGGGCTGAAGAATAATTTTCCAGGAGATAACCTGGCAGACATGCTGGAACAGCAGGCTGCGGGACGTTTTGGAATTCCCCTCCAAGTGAGCCCCGTAGAACTTGAATGGCAGGGATTTCAAATTCCAGAGCTTGTTCTGATGCGTGCAGCAGGATGGAAGTTTCTTCCAAGAGGCGATCTCTTCATTTTGGAAAACCTCACATTCCAGTTTCTGCCTACGCTGCTAAAGCGTTCAATCGAGCTTTCATCAAACAGCCATGGAGGTGATTTTGAATTGAAAACCGACCTCTTCATGGAGGATCAGATTTCCTCAAACTTTAAAAACATCCAACTCAAAACGATCCCAGCATTATCCGGTTTATCATATGCGGATGTGGAGGGAGTGCTTGGATTGGAAACAACGGTAAACAATCTGTCTGCTTTAAGGACTGGTAAGACTTCTATTCCTGAGGGAGAACTGAAGGGTGCTCTTGAAAATGTGAAGATCCGGCTGATTGGGATGGCAATGATCTTTCCTCAGCTAGACCTTCCTCCGGTCGAATTTAGTAGCATCGATTTTGAACTTTCCTTAGGACCCGTGATGCAAATCCGGAAGATCAATCTGAAAGGGATGTTGACAGGAATGATGGAAGGTACACTGAGGATAAATCCCAAAAAACTTGAAGCATCTCTACTGGATTTACGTGTGCAGTTGGTGCCTTCTCCTGAATTGAGTTCAAGCTTGGGGACTCTGGCAATGGTGCTGAAGTCTTATCAATGTGGCAATCGCATTGATATTCAACTCAAAGGGCCACTGAACCGGATGCCACCTCCCAAAAGAAGGCCCTGCAGTTAAAATGATGAGGAATCATCTACTGAGTTTATTGACTGGATTGGGCTTAGCCTTGTTGGGAGGAATCTGGGCTGCGGGATCCTATCTTTATGTGGTTTTTGAAAAACCAATCGCAGCCAATCCTGAGGGAAATTCCATCCTTTTGATTCCTCGAGGTACCCCCTATTCAGAGGTTACCAATGAACTCAAACAACTTGGTTTAGTGAACCAGCCCAGGCTCTTCCGCTACTTGTCTCTTTATCTGAATGTAGCGTCACGTATCAGAGCAGGAGAATTTGAACTGAATCATCATTGGAATACTTGGCAGCTGCTTCAGCATCTGACCCGTGGAAAAAGCATCACCCATCGCGTCACCATTCCAGAGGGTTGGAATTACAAAGAAATTGTAGAACGCCTGGTGAAAAATGAGCTGGGTGATCAAGAAATGTTCATGTCCTATTTCAGGGATCCCAATTTACTGAAAAAAACGGGTGTTCCTGAGACCACAACTCTTGAAGGCTTTCTTTTTCCAGAAACGTATTTTTTTTCCAAAATCGATAGTGAAAGGCAGATCCTTCTAACCATGATCAGGCATTATCGTGATGCTTACAGCAAGGAATTTAAAAAACGGGCCCAGGAACTTGGATTGACCGAATATCAGATCCTGACCTTGGCATCGATCATAGAAAAGGAAACCGGTTCTGCTGAGGACCGCCCCTTGATTGCTGCAGTATTTCACAACCGCCTCAAGCGCCGGATGCGTTTGGACAGCGACCCCACCGTGATTTATGGCATCGAAGATTTTAACGGAAACCTGACCCGCAAGGACCTCCGCACCCCCACTGCTTACAACACCTATCGACGATATGGACTGCCTCCGACCCCTATCAGTAGTCCCGGTCGTGATTCCCTTCATAGCGCGCTTTTTCCGGCGGAGGAAGTTTATCTGTATTTCGTGGCGCGCGGAGATGGAAGCAGTCAATTCTCCCGTTCCCTCCGGGAACATAATCAGGCGGTGAATCATTTCCAGAAAAACCGCAGAATTCGGAAAATGATGCGTCAAAAACGTCTTGAGCAGAATTCCTCGTCAACACTCTGAGCCTTTCTTTTCATAAAATGCCTTCTCTTTTGCTGAGTCTGCAAAATGTTTCCAGCAGGCGTTGGGACAGGATTATTCTGGAAGATTTAAGCTGGAGCTTCTACAAGGGACAGTGCTGGGGAGTCATTGGGCCCAACGGAGCAGGAAAAACAAGTTTAGTGGGTCTGATCCTCGACCAACTTCCCTATTATCATGGCTCGATTTTGCGCCCCGGGCTCCCTTCGGGCTTGCTTGGAATCATCAAGGTCAGCTTCGAACAGCAACAAAAGATCATCGCCCATGAAGCACGAAAAGAACGTTACGAAGCCTTTAGTGGTGTAGAAGAACATTTGATTACAGTTCGTGAACTTCTGGTACAAACAGCTATGCATTCCTCCGGGGAAATCGATCTATCTGAGGAATCTCTGAATCTTGTCAAGGAATTGGGTATGGAAGATTTGCTAAACCGTCCTGCACAAAAGCTCTCCAACGGCGAAATGCGAAAAACTCTGCTGGTTCGGGCACTTTTCAATCAACCGGAACTTCTCATCCTGGATGAGCCATTTGAAGGGCTGGACCGGGATTCTCTGGGATCATTTTCAGCACTGATCTCCCAGGTCATTCAGAAGGGGACTCCGTTGATGCTGATCACTCATCGCTTCACTGAACTGGTTCCAGAAATCACACATATCCTGTGTTTAAAGAATGGGAAAATCTTTGCCAAAGGTGAACGTGACACAATGCTCGATATTGCCCAGAATGGAAGTCTTTATCATGACGATTTGGATTCCCTTTCCTTAAAAAAAACATTCGATATCAATGGGAAGTGTGAGAACAAGGTAAAAAGAAACACCCCTCCTTGTGTTCAGGCTTCCGATTCATCCTTTGTGATCGAGATGAAAAATGTCAGAGTTGCTTATCAGGATAAGGTGATCCTCGAAAACTTCGACTGGAACGTCAAAAAAGGGGAAAACTGGAAAATTTTAGGGCCTAATGGTGCTGGAAAATCAACTTTGCTATCCCTGATTTCCGGAGACCATCTGCAAGCCTACTCGAATCAGATTAAGATTTTCGGTCAGCCCCGTGGAAAAGGAGAAAGCATCTGGGAGCTCAAACAACAAATTGGGATGGTAACGAACGAACTGCAACTGGCGTATCAGCAACCGGTTAATGTTTTTAAAGTCATACTCTCCGGTTTTTACGATTCTATTGGGCTCTATCAACCTGCATCCGAAGGGCAGAAACAAACGGGAAAGTACTGGCTATACATGTTAGGGCTGGAAGCGCTGGCAGAACGAGACTTCCTCAAACTTTCTTATGGTCAACAGCGAATGATTTTGATTGCCCGGGCAATGGTCAAATCCCCCCCCCTACTCATTCTAGATGAACCCTGTCAGGGACTTGATCCTTTCAATCGGAATGAAATGCTGGACATCATTGACAAGATTGGCAGTGAAACTGAGACTCAACTGCTATATGTCACCCATTCTCCTGAAGATCGATTGGGCTGTTTGGATTTTGAACTCAGTTTCGTGAAAAATGAAAAGGGATCTTATTTCACACGAAAAACATACCTCAACCATTAGGAAATACATTTGAACCCGATTCAAAGGTTAAATTTGATGACCCCGTAAGAACTCAAACCCATCGAAATCCAGTTGGATTGAGATTTTATAGGATTCCCGGTCTTAGAAATGGATTTTTTTCGAATCGGCCAACAAAACAGTGTTGAAACCGGT
>Ga0066851_10000688_pt1 | contig 16697 bp, 27 predicted proteins | sample ETNtaG_7_FD_65493 | JGI IMG/M metagenome (GOLD analysis project Ga0066851, IMG submission 65493) | Marine microbial and viral communities from oxygen minimum zone, Eastern Pacific Ocean - ETNP201406SV65 | ecosystem: Environmental > Aquatic > Marine > Oceanic | place: Pacific Ocean: Eastern... | reverse complement strand
CAAAAACCTGTATCTTTAGGAATATCTGGTCCAGGAATGCAAGAAAGACATGCTTATGCTAGAATAAGACCTGTTGCAGAGAGAGCTATAGAGGCACTTGTTAAAATTTCTAAAGAATTGGAAAAAATTCAACAATGATCCAACTTAGTATTTTAAAAATTACTGAATATGGTCCATGGACCTTAACTTTAGGTAGTGATCGAGAACATGAATTACAAATGCTTCAAGCATCATTATACAAAAAAATTCAAGAATTATTTTCTGCAAAAAATTGTTTGGTATTTTTAAATAAATCTGATGAATTTTTTGTTGTATCAAATGGTCTTACTTTAGATGATCATATTGAAATTCAAAAATCTCTTAAAAAATTATTTGAAGTGACTTTAACTATTTCAATAGGTTACGGTAATACTCCTTTTGATGCTAATCTAAAAGCATACAATGGTAAACAAAATAATGTTATACTAAATGAGGAACATGCTATTTTTGGATTTATTGATAATAAATTAGACCTAAGTGTTTCAATAATGCATTTAGATGTCGATGACTTGAAATCAAAAAGAAATGATAATTCTCCATATGAGATTTCATTAAAAATTTTTGAATTATATTCTAAAATTAGTAGATATTTTATTGAAAAAAAATCTCTTACATTTTTTATGGGTGGTGATAATTATATGGTTGTTGCAAGTAATGATGCAAAAAATTCAATTCAAAATTTTATTGATATGATTAAAAATGATGATCATATTACATTGAATTGTGGAATTGGAAATGCACAAACTAGTAGAGATGCAGTCAAATTAGCCACAAAATCTCTTGATACTATACGTGATATCAGAGATTCAGGAAAACAAAAACCTGATGTTTATGAATTATAATGTTATTAAAAAATATCAGTGCTTTGATAGGTGAAAATTTAGATTTTGTTTCAAATATTGATATACAAATTAAAGATGAAAAATTTCAAAAAATTCATTCCAATATCAAGTCAAATTCAAAAAAAGATATAATTAATTGTGAAGGATTATTATTAATTCCTGGATTCATAAATTCCCACACACATATTGCTGATTCAATTGGAAAAGATATTACATTAAACAGTACAGTTAATCAAAAAATTCACCCTATGTTTGGAATTAAATCAAAAATTTTAAAAAATACATCTAATCAAAATCTCTCTACATTTATGAAAAATACTTGTCACTCTATGATTCAAAAAGGAATAACTACATTTGTTGATTTTAGAGAGGGGGGATTGGATGGTGCACTTTTACTCAAAAAAGTATCTGATGATACTTCAATTCGTTCAATCATCTTGGGAAGACTTGATTTTCATCAAAATACCTCTGAAATTAAAAAAAATGACCCTTTTCCAAAAGAAAAACTCCTTGAACTTCCATCTTTAGTTAAAACATGTGATGGAATTGGTATTAGTGGTGCAAATGAGCATAGTACTTCTGTATTAATTTCATATTCTAAAACAAAAAAATTACGAGCAATTCATTCTTCTGAAACTCAAGAAAGTGTACAAAAATCTAAAAGAGTAACTGGCAAATCTGAAACAATTCGAGCATTATCTCTAAATCCTGATTTTTTAATTCATATGACTCACGCCTCAAAAAGTGATCTAGAGGCAACATCTAAGAAAACTAGAGGAATTGTAATTTGTCCTCGAGCAAATTCTTCACTATCAGAGGGTATACCTGATATTGAAAAAATGCAAAATGCTGGATGTCTCTTAGCATTAGGCACTGATAATGTGATGATTAATTCTCCAGACATGTTTCGTGAAATGGATTTTCTTTGGAAAGTAACAATGGGAATGAAAAAAAAGAGAATAAATCCAAAAGAAATTCTTAAAATGGCTACTGTAAATGCTGGAAAAATTTTACAAAAAGATATTGGTATTATTCAAACAAAAAAAATAGCTGATTGCATTTTTCTTGATAAACATGCATTAGATTTGGAACCAATGCATAACCCATATGCATCAATTGTACATAGAGCATCTGAATCAGCAATTAAGGCAGTAATGATTGGAGGAAAGATTGTACATGGAAAAATCTAACATACATGTTATTTTGAGTGCAGCAATTTCAATTGATGGAAAAATCTCAACAAGAACAAATGATTCTAAAATATCTTCTAAAGAAGATAGTATTAGATTACATAAATTGAGATCAAAAGTGGATGCAATTCTTATAGGAAAAAATACACTGCTACAAGATGATCCATTATTAACAGTACGTCATACTAAAGGAAAAAACCCAATAAGAGTAATTTTAGATTCTAAAGGTACAATACCAATTACTTCTAAAATTATTAAAACAAGTAGTGAAATTCCTACTATTATTGTTGTTTCAAAAAAAATTACTGATAAAAATTTATTAAAATTAAAAAAATTACCTGTTGAAATAATTATATCTGGGGATAATTCTGTTAATCTAAAATTATTAATGAAGAAACTTTCAACTAAAAAAATTAAAACCATTTTAGTTGAAGGTGGCGGTACTGTAAATTGGGAATTTATAAAAAATAATATTTTTAATGAATTAATTGTTACCTTGTCCCCTTATCTTATTGGAGGCAATGATTCTATTTCTTTTGTTGAAGGAAAAGGATTTGCAAAAATCACAAATTCTCCTAAATTAAAATTAAAATCAATTAAGAGGCTCAAAAATTATCTTGTACTCAATTATCTCAAAGTGTAAGTTCTTATACTTTATCTCAAATAAAATTACAAGAAATTGGCAATTAAAAAGAAAGCTACAACAAAAAAGAAGGCTGCAACAAAAAAGAAAGTTGCACCTAAAAAGAAGGCTGCAACAAAAAAGAAAGTTGCACCTAAAAAGAAGGCTGCTACTAAATCAAAAGCAAAGAAACCAGCATTTGGAGGATACGCCATTAATTTTGCAGGTCGTCAAGAGACTGTAGAAAAAGTATTTGGAAAGAAACCAATCGCTCCTAGTGAGATGACCAAAAAAATCTGGGCATTTGTTAAAGCAAACAGCCTATCTAATCGTTAAACCCATTGTTAACGAATACTCGTTAACTAATTTCTATCTTTTAATTATTTTTATTAAAAAGATATAGATATTGGATTTTATTTTTTGTAATTATGTCTACTACTTCACTTAGAAAAGATCACGAATTGATTGAAAAAGTCATTAAATCAATGCAATCTACAATTGAATTATTAAATAACAATACACAAATCCCTGAATCAATTTTACTTCCTGTAATTGATTTTTCAAAAAATTTTACTGATGTTTGTCATCACACAAAAGAAGAAAAATCATTATTTCCTGCATTAGAAAAAGCAGGATTGCCAAGTAAAATGGGACCTATTGCAATGATGTTAATTGATCATGAACGTTCACGAGAAATTGGAAATGAAATGGAAATTTCTGCAAAAGAATATCTTTCATCAGGAAATTCTGAGAAATTAATTTCTGATATGCAACTTTATGTTGATCATATAACCGAACATTTGTGGAAAGAAAATAACAAATTATTCATGATGGCTGAAGCAAGATTACAATATGTTTCTGAAAAAGTTGACAAAGAACTTTCTGGAATTGAAGAATCACAATTAAATCAATTGGGAAAATCAAGACAACATTACGAGGAATTAGCTGAAAATCTTACTCGTGACGTTTCTAATCAAGGAAATTAACTTTGACTTCAAGTGTATTTGGTGAAGTAATTAGGGTTAGAAAATTTACTACTGGTGATATTGAAATTGATTTTCATCATGAGGAGCAAATCACTGAATATCGTTATTCTGCTGATCCTGGTAGACTGGGTAATTTTCCAAAAAATTTAGCTGAAACATTAGCTTCAACATTGGATACTACTATTTGTGTTGAGATTTTTTTCCAAGATGATGGAATTCCTAGTCATATGGAATTAGAACAATGTGATGATGAAGAGGATGATGAAGAAGATTATGAAGAAGATGATGATACCGCATTTTAGATTTTAATTATTAAATTAATATATTTTATTTTTAACTGATCAAAAAGTTTGTTGCATGTCTTTTTTAATTTCATCAATCTTCTTTGAATATGCTTTTCTAGATTTTTCGTTCTTTTTAATATTTAATACATCCTGACATGATGGACATTTAAACATCCCATCAAGTGCTTCTTCAAATGTAACTCTTGGGCAGTCTTCATTACCACAATGATAAAAGTCAGAAGCATTTTCATAATCAAATCTTTGTTGTAATCTTTCTCCAATTTTCTTTTTCTGATTTTCAATAAAATGTTCAACTTCTTCTCTTCGTGTTCTCCATCTATAGACAAACCAACCTTTTCTTTCATCTTTAACTCTAATACCTGTGATCAAAGATTTTCCAAAAAGATCATACAATACTTTTCTTACCATGTTAATTCTAAGACCTGTGGAACTTGCAATTTCTTCATCAGTTGCATCTTCTGCTTTTAACAACGATCTTGCAACTTTGAGATATTCATCGCCACCAATCATTGAGGCAATTCTAACAAAAGGATCTTCGTATTTGTCTACCAACTCTAAACACTCCTAAGTTTCTACTATTAATCCCTTGTCTCATTTACTTCGACATTTTTACCATTTTTTGTGGGTATGATCTTTCTTTTGGCATCTGGGAAGACTTTCTCAAATTGTTCACCATCTTGAATTCTATCTAATAATATGGCCAATGCACTAATTTCTGAGTGAGGCTGGCTTCCAACGCCTATATTGTAATCAGCTAATTCATAAATTTCTCTTGGCACTTTTTCTGCTCCTACTACAACTAACATCTTTTCTTCTTTACGTAATTGGTTTTGTATTTCATTAATTTTTTCACCATACATAGATAGGTGAATTATCTTAAATCCATCTTCCTTCTTTTTCTTTACAACTGATTTCCAATTATCGATAAACTCAACAACAAAATTTCCGCCCCATGTATTATTGATTTTGTCTAATGTATCTTTAATTTCTGGATTTACCTCTGTCATGAATATTTTTTCTGCCCCAAAAGATCTTGATACTAATGCAACATGAGTTGTAACTCTGTCATCTCTTACAACGCGTTGACCTATCCTAACAACTTCAATTACCAAATGTGTTTGCAACTCCTTCTACTTCATTTTTTTTATATTTATGTGGATTTTGATTTATAATTATATTTTGAATCAATTCCTTTAACTCTTTAATGTTTTCACCTGTTTTTGAAGATACTAAAACTACTTTTTCACTTTCAATTAAATTTAGTAATTCTTTTTTATAATTAATTTGATCTTTTTTAATTAAATCTGATTTATTTAATGCAAAAATAATTTTTTCTTTTTTAACTCCTAATTCATCTAACGTTCGCATACAACTAGCAAATTTCTTCTTAAGTTCTAATTGTGAATCACTAATATCAATTACTAAAATAATTATATTTGAATAAGTTAATTCTTCTAATGTAGATTTGAATGCATCAATCATGTATGCAGGTAATTTACTGATGAATCCTACTGTATCTGCAATTAAAGCTGGTTCTTGATTAATTATGATTCTTCTTGTAGTGGTGGATAATGTTGTAAACAATTCCTTACTTTGGGTTCTTGTTTCACCTGTAGTTTTATTAAACAATGTTGTTTTTCCTGCAGATGTATATCCTGCTAATGAAATTGTTGTAAATCCCATTCTCTTTCTTCCTTGTCTGTGAAGTTCTCTTTGCTTTCCTGCTTTTTGTAATTTCTTTTTTACTGTCTGCATTCTATGTTTTATGTCATTATAGTAAACATCAACTTCAAATTTTCCTATTCCCATAAATCCTGGTTGTTCACCCATATTGGCTAAACGAACTTTTTCTTTTGCCCTAACCATTTCGTATCTTAATTGTGCTAATTTTACTTGTAATTTTGACTCTGCACTAGATGCTCTGCTTTCAAAAATTTCTAGAATTAATCCTTCTCTGTCTAAAACTTCTCTTTGTAATTCAGTTGCTAAATTATAATTTTGACTGGGTTTTAGAATTTCATCAAATACTATTACATCTGGTCGGATTTTATCTGAAATTTCTTGTAGTTTTTCTAATACTCCTCCACTAATTCCATATTTTGGTTTTTGAAGATAATTTTCTTGAATTATGTGAACTACTTCGTATCCTGCAGCTTCACATAGCCCTTTTGCTTCATTTATCGTATCTTCTTTGTCATATGTAATGAGAATTGCTTTGTCCATTTTGTAAGATTATTCCGTTTTTTTCAATGTTTTCTCTATATTCATATTTAACACAATTTCTGCAATATCACTAGCATATTCAGAAATTCTTCTTATATTTTCGGCTAATCTTCTAACTCTGTATATCTCCTCATCTTCTTTTAGTGATTTTGACGCATCTCTAATCTTCTTTTCATATTTGCTAATTTCTTCCACTTTTTTGATAGTTTTTTCAGCCTGATAGTAATCTTCTTTGAATAAAGCCAAACACGATTCATCTAATACAGTTAATGAAAAATCATTCATTTCCTGCAGTTTATCTAAAATCTCTTTTTTAATTGATTTTTTAAATTCTAAAAGATCCTTTGCAATATAGGCTGCATGATCTCCTGTTCTCTCGATATTCTTTACAACTAATCTGTATCCTAAACAATTTCTCGCATTAGCAAATCCCATTTCTTTTAAAACATGTTCATTTTGTATTGCAATTTTTAATTGACGAATAATATAAAATCCAAATCTATCTACTTCATCATCTGTATTGATTACTTCCTGCGCTAAATCTAAATTATTTTCTTTGACTGCTAAAATTGCATCATTTGACATTGATTTTGCTAAGTGTATCATTCGTTTGAAAGCACCATCAACTGATAATTCTAACAAATTTACTAAAACCTGAACTGTGATTCCATTACTTGAATCTGATATTATTTCAGAACCCATTAACATTCTTTTGACAGCTTCTTTTGCAGTGTTTCTTTGTGTTGGTGTTAATCTTCCACTTTTTGATTTTAAATTAATTGTTTTAAATCCTAAAAAGTACAATGAAATTAATTTTCTAACTATGGAATCTGGTTTTTCATCTTCATTAATCTCTATAGTGGCATCTTCTTTTTTTTGTACACGAGATTCAAATTTTGGTGGATATAGTTCTAAAGTGGATGAACCTTTTCTAACCATTCTTACTTGATCACCTTGTTTAAGCCCTAACTCACTAATCCATTGTTTAGGCAGTGAAACTGTATATGTTGATTTACCTGTAAACTGTATTTTTCTAGTTTCTCCTTGTTCTTCCATAATCTAATGATTAAAAAACTAACTATATAGTTATTTATTTTTGCTATAGATTAGCATTAACTAATATTTCCAATTATTTTCAGTATATTGTGGAACATTTTTTAAAACTTCAACAATCATTAGATGCATTATTTGGCCCTGGTTCCTCAAAATACTTACCAAAAGATATTGATGTTATTTTATCCCGAAAAACTGGTAGAATTAGAACAGTTTCTCATAAAGGAAAACTCCTTTGTACTTTGAGAATTAATGGAAGTTTGGCAATCAGTATTGATTTTGCTCAAATACTACTTCAAAGTAAAACCTTTCGAGAAAATTGTATTGAAATTAACAAGGATGCTGCCCCGTTTGTAATGGAGGGAAGATCTGTATTTTCAAAACATGTTGTATGGTGTGGAAAAAATGTTCGTGTTGCAGCTGATACCCCGATATTATTTGAGAATAATGTAATTGCAGTAGGTAAAGCCATTTTATCTTCTGAAATGATTTCTGATTTTAATCGAGGTGTAGCAATTAAAGTTAGAGATAGTTTAAAAAGTCGTAAGGAGGAGATAATGGTATGATGCGAGGAGGTAATCGTGAAATGCGAAGAATGATGGATAAGATGGGTCTTGATATGAATGAACTACAAAATGTTCAAGAAGTTATTATTAAAACTGATAAAAAAGAAATCATTATTTCAAAACCTTCTGTTACTGAAATGAAAGGAAAAGATAGCTCTATTTTTACCGTAACTGCAGATAGCTATGAGGAAGCAGAATTAGAGGTTCCAATCTTCTCAGACGAAGATATTCAATTAGTTAGTCAGCAGGCTGGTGTTGATGAGGAAAAAGCAAAAAGTGCTTTAGAAGAGGCTAAAGGCGATCTAGCTCGAGCAATTTTACTTTTAACAACTGGTTAAAATCCTCTTTTTGTGCCTAAAAATGAATGATTTAATAATGGAATTTATGAATTCTGATTATAATGGCTGATGTGGCAGAATCCAAAGTTACTGGAATAATTAAGACTTTGAATGTCTTAGAAGATGATCTTGATTCTTTAACTGGTAAAGTAGGAGACATGAAAAAACAACTAAATGTCAAAACTTTAACCGAAATTGATGCATTATTAGAAAAAACTCGTGAAATGGCAACCAAAGAAGCTGAAGTAATAATTAATGCTGCAAAGGAAAAGGCAAATACTGAATCTGCAAAAATTGCACAAGACGGTGAATCTAAATTGGCTGAGATTGATTCAAATGTCAATTCTAATTTTGATGATATGGTAAAACATGTTGTTTCTACTATTTTGAAAGCATAATTTTTCTAAAAAATTTATAATTCTAAATTTTGTAATAAAATTTTAAAACTTTTTACTTTTCTTTATTACTATTTTCTTTCTTCATTTCAGCGATAGCTTCCATTTTACCTTTGATAAAAGCTAGATCATATGTTCTAAGTAATACTTCTTCTCCATCTTGCATGTGAGTTTGCAAGTGTTTTGCCATATTTTTAATAATTTCTTCTTTAGTAGGTATTTGGGAATTGTCGTTCATTGTCAAGTTCTATTAAAAATCATCTTTAGGATTTTCTCCATTATCTAATTCTTCATTATATTTATCGACTTTACGATTGTATTCATCTATTTTCTTATTTTCTTCATCTATTTTCTTATTTTCTTCATCAATGGAATTCTTTACATCCATGCTGAATAACCCCCGTCTAGGGTTACTGCATTGAATCCACCTTTAATTAATTCATCAGCTGCAATATTGCCTCTATATCCAGTTCCACAATATGTACAAATTTTCTTATCTTTCAAATCTTCAATTTGATTTTTCTTTACATTTCTAATACACAATCCTAAAGGCATATGTGTTGAATTTTCAATAATTCCACCTGATAATTCATCAGATTCTCTAACATCAATAATTACAAAATCATTTTTTTGAGACATTAATTCTTTTGAAGTAATTTTATCTGCCATGGATTTCATGATACATACAGTAATTTATCTTTGAAGCTTCAATCTTAATTATTGAAAATAAAAAAATCCAAACTATTACAATGAATTTTTTAATTATTTTTCAAAATTATAAGATTTTCTTGAAAATTATTATGACTAATAATTACAATTTCAAAAAATACTCTTGTATAATTAACAATACATATTTATTGTACATTTTTAGTTTTTTTTTGAAAATTCTTATTCTATAATGAAATAATATAAAATAATTGTATGTTTTTTTATTAAATTTTATAATTTATAGCGATCCATGCTTATATACATATAATTTCTATATAAAATACTAAAATGACATGTAAAGGAATTTGTGTTAGATATAAAGCTCAAAAACCAGTTGGTACAGGTAGATATGCATCTGGGCAAAGAAGATGTCAAATTTGTGAAATTTTCATTAAATGGGAAGGACTGTGGTGTCCTTGTTGTGGATATAGATTAAGAACAAAACCACGTAATTTGAAATACAAAGCAAAATTACGCGCAAGAGTTGAAGCTGATTCAATTGAGGCTGAAGCTAATTCGATTTCAGCTATGGAAAAAGAACTTGCAGAAGCTGAAGCAAAACCAAAATCCAAAGCTAAAACAAAAGCTAAAACAACAAAAGCTAAAACAACAAAAGCTAAAACAACAAAAGCTAAAACAACAAAATCAAAAGAAAAAACATCATGTCAATATTGTGATAAACCCTATGTGTTTATTGATAAACATGAAAAGAAATGTAAAAAAAATCCAATTCTATTAGATCAATAGTAATAAAAACTCAGAATATCTTCAAGAATTATTGAATTCATCAGATGGATTTTTACATAAATTGGTACAATTAGAAAATCGTAGTTTTTCTTTAAAAATTCAAAAATTTGAAAATGGTTATTTTGTTTCAGTTACTGAAGGTAATGATAAAATTGGTTCCATGATTGTATCTTTAGCCACTGGACCAAATCCAACTACGACAACTGTAATTCCATCTCGAAGTGAGTCTTTATTTTTAAGACTAATTGCTGAAAGAATCAGTACAAGAATGAAAGGAATTGCTTTAGTTTCTACTTATGTTCAAAAAGAATTAGAAACTACAACCGCAAAAGCCTTAATGTCTGAAATTATGGAAATGATTGAAAATGAGTGATTTAAGAGAGTATATTTCTCAAGTTAAAAAAATTAAGGAACTTAAAACGATTAAAACTAAAGTTTCAACAAAATATGAGATTGCTGGTGTTACTGCAAAAGTTGATCAATCACATGCTGTGTTATTTGAGAATATTAAGGAAAGTGATTTTCGATTAGTTTCCAATTTAGTTGGAACTCGTAAAAGATTTGCTTTGGCAGTTGGTGGCACTGAAAGCAATATCCATCAAAAAGTAATTTCTGCTATTAAAAATGCAAAAACACCAAAAATTATTCCAACTGGCAAATTTATGGAAAACAAGTCTAAAAATATCAATTCCATGCCTATTGTAACTCATTTTGAAAAGGAATCTGGACCTTTTATCACTTCTTCAGTAGCTTATGCAAAAAATCCTGAAACTGGAAAACAAAATTCATCATTTCATAGAATGATGCCAATTGACAAAAACCATCTTTCAATTAGGATGGTAGAAGGTCGTCATTTACACAGATGTTTTATTGATGCAAAGGAACATGGTGAAGATCTAAAAATTGCAATTACTGTTGGTGTCCATCCTGCAATTTCTATTGCTGGTGCTTATCAATTTGATTGGGGTAAGGATGAAATTGATATTGCAAATTCTCTTTTAGGTGGAAAATTAACTTTAGCAAAACTACCATTTTCTGGATTGAATGTACCATCTGGTGCTGAAATTGTAATGGAAGGAAAAATTCTACGTGATAAGGTTCATCCAGAATGGATGGTAGAAATGCTTCAAACATATGATCATAAAAGATCACAACCAATTTTTGAAATTGAAAATTTGTATTTTAGAAATAACCCTATATTTCATGATGTTCTTTCTGGCTATGGTGAGCATAGATTACTAATGGGAATGCCCATTGAATCTAAATTAAATGGAGAGTTGAAAAAAGCCTTTTCTCAAGTTAAACAGGTTTCTATGACAAATGGTGGTTCAAATTGGTTACATGCTGTTGTTCAAATAAAAAAGAAAACTGAATCTGACGCTAAAAAAATTATTAAAAAAACATTCGAGTCTCATCGTTCCTTAAAACAAGTTACTGTAGTTGACGAAGATATTGATCCAAATAATGCAGAATCTGTTGAGTATGCTATGGCAACTCGATTTCAGGCTGATAAGGATTTAATCATAATTAAAAATGTACGTGGTTCCAGTCTTGACCCTTCTAGTGATCAGAAAAAACTGCAAACTGCAAAAATGGGTATTGATGCAACACGCTCAACTTCTAAACGCCCTGAGGGATTTGAGATGGCAAAAATCCCTAAAATTGATAAAATTAAGATAGAAAAATATTTCAAATAATCATAATTTACTGATCAAATTAAATTGGATGAAAATATAGATACCTTAGAGATAAAAATGTCTAACAATATACCTGAAAAGAGTCCATCTGAATCCCATGCTGAAGTAATTGTTCGAATGTTTCCTTCAGATGCAAATCCTGCTGGAAATGTATTTGGTGGTGAAATCTTAAAAAATATTGATATGGTTGCGGGAATAGTTGCACAACGTCATTCTCAATCTAATGCTGTAACCGTATCTTTAGATAGTGTAAATTTTTTGAAACCTGTTTTTGTTGGAAATGTTCTTTTCTTAAATGCTAGAATAAATTATGTTCATAATTCTTCAATGGAAATTGAAGTTAAAGCAGAAGCTGAAGATATTGTAACTGGAATTCGTACTGTCACTGCAACTGCTTTTGTTACATTTGTTGCTCTTGGTGAAAATGGAAAACCAATTCCCGTTCCTCATTTATCCCTTAAAACAGATGAAGATCGTGTAAAGTTTGAAGAAGGTAAATCTAGAATGGAAAAGCGATTAGAAAATCGTCAAAAATAAATATTTTATTTTCATGGATCCACTTAAGAACAATGTTGGTATTCTCTAGTTAATGTCTACAGATTCAAAAAATAATGAATGGGATTCATTATGGGGAGAATATTCCAAATCTCTTGAAAATTGGAAATCTCTTTTTGAGCAAATCCAAAATGCCAGTAATGACATGCAAACTAAATTCAACCAAGTTTGGGAAAAAGCAAGTGCAGAATCTAGTCCTGAAACCATCAAAGATTTTACTGAAAATTGGCAAAAATCTATGACTAATGCTGGAATGACATCATTCAAAGATTTTACTGAAAATTGGCAAAAATCTATGACTGATGCAAATGCTTCTGTGTTCAAACAATTTGCAGAAAATTGGCAAAAGGCTCTTAGTTCTTCAGGTCTGGAACAAATGAATGCCTATGGTGAAATGATGAAAAAGTTTGCTGAAACTTGGAATTCTATGTGGCCAAAATCCCAATAATTTTTTACTATTTCCAATTTGTTAACTCCTTAATTTTCTCTCTTGACTCGTCGATTAATCTTTTAATTACAGGCGTGTAAATTTGACATAGATACATAATTTCAACATCATTATCTTTCTCTAAATTTACAAATGCAGATGAAATAATTTTTTTACTAATTACTTTAGGTTCATCATTTTGATTTCTTTTTGCATTAATAATTTCTAAAAATATTGGAGTTTGTCTTTTTATTTCGATATCTAATTGTTCTTTTGAGATAATTTTTTTATTTTTTAAATCAATTTTAATTTCTTGATAAAAATCATTCTTGTATCTCTCTGTTGCTCTTATCATAATCTTGATTTTAGGTAATATTTCATTTTCATTTTTAAATAGACGTATTTTATTCATAGAATTTGGATATGGATTTTCATGTTCTTTTTTATTTTTTTTTGAAAACCATTTAGAAAATTTTAATGCATCCTCATCTTTTTTCAAATTTGCTTTTTCATTAAATTTTCTCTGAGTAACTTTTTCTGTAATAAATAACCCAAAATCAACATTTGCTTCTTCAAAAATTCCATTGATTATATTATTAATTGAATTTATGTATTTAGTAAAAAAATAATCTACATAAAATGGATCAGGATCATATTGTTTAATTTGCTTTGAATATATTTCACATTTTGTAATTTCTTCTTCAATATTCATTGATTTTTGCCAGATTCTAAATTTGCATATTTTGATTGTGTTTTTAATTCAATAGATAATTTATTAAAAATTTCATTTACACTTACATCTACCAAATTAATTGTTGCATTTTCTTTAACAATTTGCTTTTCAAATTTTTCTTTTATTGCAAATGAGACTGATGACCAATGTAAAATTCCCTTTAATTGCTCCTCCACAGTTGCATTTGTAGTTGGGAGACTGGCAGATGCAAAAACAATCCCATTTGTCCATTGCATAGTTGGAATTCCTCCACCTGATGATCTTGTACTAAATGCGATTTGTTTTACCCAATCATCAAATTTGTATTCAATAATTTCATGAATAATTAATTTTTTCCATGGTTCAATTGTAATGTCCATTGACAATCTTCAAGTTAATCTAATTATAATCTTATTTTTTTATATCCACTAAATTTCTTTAATTTCGGTTACAGTTCCTAAAACTGAATCCATTTTTACAATAGCCTTTTTTTCTTCCCATCCAATTGCAACATACCAATCCCCTGCATCATCATGATATTTTGTTTCTAATGTTTTGAGTTCTTCTGGTTTTTTGTCATATTCTTTAGCAATACCTGATATTGCAAGTGCAATTGCATCTTTTTCTTTTTCTAATCTTCTTTTCATTAATCCGATTCCTGGACTCATGATTAATTGACAGTGTTTCATCTAATATAGTTAATTCCTACCACTACGCATAATTTCTATTCTTATCAATTAGAAATATTACAATATTTCAAATAGTCCCTTTCTAACTTTACAATAAAATGAAATTAATTCAACTATTTTCAAATTCTTTACTTTTAAAATCTACTACCCTTGTTTCTCTTGTATCTATTTTAGCAGTTGTTGGACCTATTGTGATTGTTTCAGCTGGATTCTGGGATGCTATATCTCATATTCTTAAGGAACCTGAATTCTTTTGGAGTCCTTCTCATATTGTAGTTTACACTGGAGTATTTATCACAACTTTTGCTGCTGCCATGGGTTGTTTACTAATACTAAGAAAATCTGTACATGGTTCGTTAAAAACTGGAATAAAATTAGTGATTGGAGGCTCTATTATTCAAATGATTTCTGGATTTGGTGATTCAATATCTCATGATCTTTTCGGAATTGATGGATTAATTTCTTGGTCTCATCAACCACTTGAATTTGGTTTAGTACTTGCATCTTTGGGAGGAGTTTTAATTATTAAAAATAGAGAACATACAAAACTAAAATATTTTCTCCCTTTCTCAATTATAGCATTTTTATTTTTTGCAACTTGGTTAATTTTTAATTTAGTGTTGACTTTTGGTCATACTATACAATGTATTCAAATTTATGAAATATTTTCATCTGGCTGTTCTATATTGTAATTTTTAATTTTTAGATAAGAAATTAACATCATTATCAATGAACCTACTAATATCATAATTCCAGGTGCTACCATTTTTTGTGAATGTGTATCTCCAAATTCTATTTGCACATTAATTGAATTTTCTGAAATATTTGATACTTTTATTGTGTATACTCCATCTCTACTGAAATCAAAGTATGCCACTGAAAATTTGGTATTGACTTTTTGTTCTTGTATAACATTCAAATTCTTATCTAAAATTTGAACAAATACACTTTCATTATTAAACTCAGGCATGTATATTTTATAATATCCTATATCTGCTCCTGCAAATTCTAATTTAGATTCAATAGAACTTGATTTTTTTAATAACGTATCTTCATGATTTTTTTCTGTTTCGTTGAAAATTACTGAAACCCAAATCATCCCAATGATTACCAACACTAATCCAATTTTGAATGCTGATATCTTCATTTTATTTTGTGACAAATTATTAGATTAATAAAATAATCTAAAGGGCTCGAAGGGATTTGAACCCTCGACCTAGCGGTTCGAAGCCGCTTGCTCTATCCAGGCTGAGCCACGAGTCCAAACAATTAAGATTTTAACAGGTGTAAATATCTGTCTAGATACATTGAAAGTTTCAAAAAAAGTTGTAGGTGTTGAATATGCAATTAGGGATATTGTCTTAGCTGCAAGAAAAGTTGAACAATCAGGTATGAAAGTCGACTATCTCAATATTGGCGATCCTGTACAATTTGGATTTCAACCTCCTGATAATGTGAAACAAGCTTTAATCAATTCTATCAATAAAGGTGAAAATTATTACTCTACGTCTGAAGGTCTTTTAGAATTACGAGAAGAAATTGCAAAAAAAGAAAATGCAAAAGGACTTTCAATTTCTGCTGATGATGTTTTAATTACAAATGGTGTTTCTGAAGGACTTGACATGGTAATTTCTTCAATTGTAGAAGAAGGTGATGAAGTACTTTTACCTGGACCGTATTATCCTCCATATGCTTCGTATGTGAGATTACATGGTGGAGTTCCTGTAGAATTTTCAGTAGACTTGAATAATTCAACACCTGATATTGATGACATTAAATCTAAAATTACATCTAAAACTGTTGCAATTTGTTTAATCAGTCCAAATAACCCCACTGGTGTTGTATTTAATGAAAATGCACTCAAAAAATTAGTAGATATTGCCAATGAACATAATCTTTACATTATTTGTGATGAAATTTATGATCAAATAATTTTTGATGATAAATTTGTAGGAATTGGAAAAGTTGCAGGTGATTCCCCTGTAATTATTCTAAATGGATTTTCTAAAGTTCACTTAATGTCAGGCTGGAGAATTGGATATATTGTATTTAATCGCTCACCTCAACTTGAAGAATTAAGAGAACATCTTCCTAAACTTGCAAGAGTAAGAATTGCAACTAATCTTCCGATACAATACGCAGCTTTAGAATCTCTTCGTGGTTCTCAAAATTATATCAACGATTTTGTTTCAGAAATGAAAAAACATCGAGATTTAGTTGTAAGACGTCTCAATGAAATGCCTGGATTATCTTGTTCTAATCCTAAAGGTGCATTTTATGCATTTCCAAAAATTGAAGATAATAAATTTGGTAGCGACAAAGAATTTGTTACAAAATTGTTGGAATCAAAAGGAGTCTTAACCGTTCATGGTTCTGGATTTGGAGAACAATATGGTAGTGGACATTTTAGACTTGTTTATCTTCCAAGTCTTGAAATATTAGATTCTGCAATGAATAAAATTGAAGAATTTGTTAGTCAATAATTCCATTTTGAATATTTTTGTGGTATTATTTCTATAACACAATCTGTATCTTCAAGTAATTTTTTCGCTGATTTATTTTCTAATGTTTTAAAATATTTCAAAAGTATTTTTTTTGCAATT
>Ga0066851_10000684_pt1 | contig 16737 bp, 10 predicted proteins | sample ETNtaG_7_FD_65493 | JGI IMG/M metagenome (GOLD analysis project Ga0066851, IMG submission 65493) | Marine microbial and viral communities from oxygen minimum zone, Eastern Pacific Ocean - ETNP201406SV65 | ecosystem: Environmental > Aquatic > Marine > Oceanic | place: Pacific Ocean: Eastern... | reverse complement strand
TGTGGGTATGAACATGCTCAAGGAGGGGCAGAAGCCCTCTGGAAAGATCATCTCCGTAGCATCAGGGGGGGAGATTGCAGTGGACGATTCCGTTGATTTTAGCCTAGTCCCCCTCGGGATGCCAATGATTGCAGGACCAGGGTCGATAACACTCGTAATACTGATGGGTACGATTTATGGATTCAGTACCGTCTCCCTAGCAATCCTCGTAGTGATGTCGATTACACTGTCTTTGTTCTACCTTGCGTCGAGCATGAAGAATGCAATAGGGGAGAACAGCACGAAGGCCATTACTCGCATTATGGGTCTTCTGATTGTAACAACCGCAGTCCAGTTTTTCCTAGATGGATTGGATATGTGGCAGCTAACTATGTAGTGTCTTTATTGGAGAGGTGTTTAATGACGTACCCATTGGGGTGCATCTGACTCAGAGGGTTCTCAAAGTGCAGCCTTTTCGGGCACAATATGGCTCACGAGAATATGTACTATCGAATGATGGGGAACACTGGAATCCAGGTTTCAGTCCTCTCTTACGGGTTCTGGGCAACATACGGAATCAAGGACAGGTTGTCCGGCGAGGAAGGCGTCAAAACCGCTAAGGAGCTGATGAGGATGGTTCGCAATGCTGGAGTAAACTGCTTCGATCACGCAGAGGCTTACGGCGACCCCTATGGAGAGGCCGAGAGGATTTTCGGAATAGCTCTTAAGGATCTCCAGAAGGAGGATTCGGAGCTATGGCGCCGTTCCGACATAGTGATCACAACCAAGACATTCTGGGGCGGTTCTGGAGTCAACGAATCAGGGCTTTCAATGAAGCACTGCAGGGAGGGGCTGGACGCCTCTCTCTCTCGCCTACAGCTGGACTACGTGGACATGCTGTTCTGCCATAGGCCGGACCCCCACACACCAACCTCCACTATTGTGAGGTCAATGACACAGATGATACGCTCCGGGAGGGCTACCGCATGGGGGACCAGTGAGTGGTCTGCCCAGCAGATTACCGAAGCCTTCTGGATAGCCAGGAGCGAGGGCCTAGAACCCCCTCAGTTCGAGCAACCTCAGTACAATATGCTACACAGGGACAGGTTCGAGAACGAGTACTTCCCGCTGTTCAATCAGCCGTACAATATTGGCACCACCATCTGGAGCCCGTTGAGGTCGGGTTTTCTAACTGGGAAGTACCTAGATGGGGTGCCTGATGACTCGAGGGCAACACAAGATGGGTACGAATGGCTCCTGGAGGATCTCGAGGAACGCAGGGGGAGAGGGGAGTTCGAAATCGTCTCAAAACTCGTCAATTATGCAGGGAGGATAGGTTGCACGCCTGCTCAACTTGCACTGGCGTGGTGCCTGAGGAACCCTAACGTATCCACCATCCTGATGGGTGCTACAACGTCCGCCCAGATCAAGGACAACATAGGATGCATAGATGTCGCAAAGAGGCTTACTGATGATGACATGTCAAAAATTGACGAGATTCTCGGTAACAAGCCCGACTCCTGGATGGGGCCGGGCGGTGTTGGAACCAGGCAGTTGAAGACCCTCTGACTCGGATACGCCGACATTACAACCCCCTGAAGGCCGCATTATCCGAGGGTAGTGGTCATCGAAAATTCCGTACTCTGTAATAGGGCAGACCCTTCTTCCGAATGCATGGAAGACACTGAAAGTTTCACCAAAGCAGCCGAGAAGGAGTGGTTAGAAACGTGGGTGGCCGGACCGAGAGACGAGCGTTCGAAACTCCTCGAACCGGGGACCAATGCCCCCTTGCCGCTGGGAATCATTTGCACGAGGTGTTTCGGCCTCGATCTACCAAGTCAGTAATAACTCCAACACTTCACGACACCTGTGGAATCGATCATCGGAGCGTGCATGGTTTGCATTGGTGCCTATCTATTCTGGGAACCGAGCTACGGGAGGATGCCATCCGAGAAATCGGGTTCAGCGACTTCTGGATCAAAGCAGCCCGGGGTACTGGGGCAGACAGTACGTCAGACAGCACGGATGACACTTCGTCCTGGCTTCCTCCCCTCAAGGGGGCTTAGGTTATACCGGGCCTTCGCGTTTGTCGGGGCTCTTTTTGGTTTCGTGGTCTCGAGATTGGTAATCTCAAGCCCCCTAAGTGGGTCCCTTCAGAACGACGGATCGTCCCATCTGGTGTGGGCATGTGTGGTGATTGGAGCGTTCCTCGGCTATATTCTGCCCCGGGTTGCCGAGAACTACATCGTCGTACTAGGGCCTCCCGTCACAGTGGTATTGACCTATGAATATCTGTTGTACGAGAAAGACATCGATTTGCTAGAGGTGGTGGCTGCGATCCCTCACTTTCCAGAGATCTCTCACTCCCTTATTTCCGGTTTCATCCTAGTCTCTACAACTTTCCTCACTTTGACCTTCAGGATGTACTTGAGGCAGACCCTCCCGATTCTCATGTCTGGAATACTGTCCGGTGGTCTAATCGCAAATGGGGCCATCATTCTGGCCTCGGGGTCGTATCCAGAATCTTCAACGGAAATTGAGTTGAGGTACTCCGCAATAGTCGCAGTGTGCAGCATCGCCTACCAGATGTACACCATGAATTACCGAATGGAGAGGGGCATCAAGAAGAAGAAGACGAAAGACCGAGAAAGGCGACTAGTCAAGAGGTCGGGGGACATTGTGGTTTTGAGATGCCCTTCTTGCGGGAAAGAGTCCCGCCACACAGTGGTGACTAGGAAGGAAACTGGCCGGGGAGTGGAGCTGATGGTGAACTGCAGGTGGTTGAACCAATTTGACGAAGTGTGCAATTTCCATCATACGGTGATTGAGGACCATGGCTGAACTAGGTGGTCGCATCTCCTCTCAGAATCAGAGACTGCATCTGCTGCAGCAACCATAGGAATGGAATAGTCGGGAGTAGAGTGTTCTTGGGCCCCTAGGGGGCGCTCCGGACTTTCCCGGTTGGGCGCACCCCCTGGGGGTTATGATGTTCCGCTGATAGATCTCTGGGACTCGTTGTTCAAAGTATTCAGAAGTCGCTTGCGCGAACGGTCTTTCGGCCGTTTGCCTTGGCTCTTGCCACTGCATCCGACACCGCGGACTCTGCTAGAGCGTTCATTGCGCCCATTGCATCTCCACCAGTGTTGCAACCGTTGCCCTTGAAGGCCTCCTTGACCCTGCTAGCTACGACCATACCCGAATCGGAGTTTCCGCTTCCGATGTCGTGAGAGCGGATCGTCTTGCGGCCGTTAGAGCCGCATCGAGACACCGCTGAGGCAACTGCAGCCTCTACTGCTGCGTTTAGAGCGCCTGCGGCGTCTCCAGCGGTGTTGCACCCGCCAGCCTTTATTGCTTCCTTCATCTTGCTGTTGTAAACCATTGACATAGCGAGCCGGGCGAGCCAAAGCCCTATTTTGAAGGTTGGGGAGAGGTTTCCTATGCGCTCGTAGGCTATTTGTGGTGATTTGACCGAAAATGAAGGGTATCAATGACCCCTCCGAAGATTAGTAACATGGGCAAACCGAAGTTCGCATATCTGCTCCTCAGAGAGCATCCCTATGGGAGGGAAATGCTGAGACAGATCCTCTCAGAGGGATTCGTCCCCGAGATCATAATCGAGGAGGATTCGGGAGTGGCGAACGAAGAGAGGGAGAAGTTCCTCAAGAGGGTGGAGGGGAACCCGATAGCCCCCTCTATTGAGGGGCAAGCCGCGGATTATGGCATTGAGGTCATCTCCGTACCAGTGCACAAGTCCCCTGAGGTCATGCCTCACTTGGAAGGCAGGAATCTTGACCTAATCGTCTTCGGCGGCACTAGGATAATCAGAGGGGAGATACTCGACTTTCCTTCGGATGGGGTGATCAACTCCCATCCCGGTCTTCTTCCCGAGTGTCGTGGCTCAGCCTCCCCAGCATGGTCGGTATACCATGACATTCCCCTCGGATCCTCCACTCACTTCTGCGACAACGGGGTCGACACCGGGGATCTACTGATGAGGAGGGAGGTTCCCGTAATTAGGGGAGTTACCTACGAGGATCTCTGCTACCAAACCCTAGTTCTCGCTGGCGAGCTCATGAAGGAGGCGCTGATGGCGTACGAGGACGGGAAATGGAGTGAAATCAGGAGGCCACAGGGCCAAGGAGAGCATCCCACCTTCCGAAATGCGCCGGAAGAAGTTCTTGAAGTCGTCCGACAGAAACTTAGGGACCAGACTTATGCGCATTACTCCGACTAGGTGATTAGATGGGGCGCGAACTTGCTGATTCCGATTTTCCCTTCGCCGAGGGCATCCTCGAGGGAAGGACGGCGCTGGTTTGCGGTGCTTCCAAGGGGATCGGTCGCTCTTGCGCACTGATGCTAGCTCGCGCTGGTGCCACGGTGACCGCCTGCGCGAGGACTGCTGCTGACCTAGATTCGTTAATCCAGGAGATGCATGGAGGGGGGCATCGAGCCATTGAGCTAGACCTGGAGGACATAGATGCAGTCGTTGAAGCGGTGTCTGCTTTGGGTGCCATACACATCCTCGTGAATAACTCAGGAGGTCCTCCAGGTGGGCCCTTGTTGGAGAACGAACTTGCAGACTTCGAGGGACCGTTCCGAAGGCACCTCCATGCAGCGCATACGATCACCAAGGCCCTAGTTCCGTCAATGGAGTCCGAGGGGACCGGTCGGATAGTGAACATCATCTCTACTTCAGTGAGAGAGCCGATTGACAACATCGGTCTCTCCAACACGCTCAGAGGTGCCATGGCGTCATGGGCGAAGTCACTCTCCCGAGAGCTCCCTCCTTGCATCACGATCAACAACATCCTGCCCGGGTTCACCGACACCGATAGACTCGGATCATTGGCAGAGTCGATTTCCCAACGAACAGGTAGGTCGGTGGACGACGTACAAGAGGGATGGATGAGCAGTGTTCCGATCCAGCGCTTAATCGACCCGATGGAAACCGCTGCCGCGGTCACTTGGCTCTGCCTTCCCAGCAGCAGCGGGGTTCGCGGGATCAGCCTAGCGGTCGATGGCGGGCGAATGCGGTCGATTTGAGGGATTAGATGGAGTTCGATATTTTCTTCTCCATTTCCCAAACTCCTGACACGTCCGGATTCAAACCAGCTGAGAGCGAGATGTTCTCGAATTTTTTCGACCAAGTTGTGCTTGCCGACAAACTGGGGTTCGGCGTGGGATGGGTCGCCCAAGCCCATCTGTCTACAGAGGTCCAGAAGAGGAATAGAAAGCCAGTGGTCCCCCACTATCCGGGGGAGGTCGGCCTATGCACGGACTTCTTCCAAGTGGCGCGTGAGATGTTCGCGAGGACTAAGGGGATCGAAGTCGGCAGCGCGGTGATGTCGATCCTGGCATCTGGCGGTCCGATAGCACAGGCCGAGAGGGTTGGCTCTTTCCTAGCACTCCATGGAATGGATCCAGAAGAGAGCAGGAAGCTCCACGTAGGATTCTCCGCCGGGCGATTCGAGTTCATGGCCAGGCCTTACGGGATCGTCCCCAGGGATGCCATCGAGGAGGCTGCATGGCCTGCGCTCAGGGGTCAGATTTTCTCCGAAGCGTCGGAGATCTTTCTCAGGTTGCTTAACGGGGAAGTCGTGTCCAGCGATTCGATTTCCCCGACAACCATATCGAGGGGCAACTTCAGGACGGACCGGGACTGGGAAGCGGTGCAGAACGCAGCAGTAATCGAGCGGGGGCTGGACTCTCCCCCGGAATCCATAGAGATAGGCAACAGGTATGTCTTCGAGGAGATAAAGATAATCCCCCAAGACTGGAGGAGGAACCTGCTGAACCTAGTGGTGGGAAGCCACGACCAAAAACTGCAGGAGAAAGTCAACAGATTCAGCCCGGTACAGGTTTTCAACCTCAGCATCACCCCCCCTCAGGTCATCGATGAGACGCATGAGCGGATGAGCGGGTGCTATCACGAGGACGGCGGAGCATGGAGCCGGAGGATGATGCCTCGTACCGTGATGGTGTTCGTCAACGACGAGGAGGGTTTGACGAGGGAAGAGCAGGATGAGGCTGCGATGGAGGAGGCGCGTTCTGCGCTTTCGACGTACTGGAACGCTTTGGAGGGTACAATCGACCCGGACAAGATCGAGCGGGCAACAGATAACGCGGTCATCGGGAGCGCCCAGAGTGTGAGCGAGCAGATCACGCAGAGGTTCCACCCCGAGGACCGGTTGATGTGCTGGTTCGACTTCTTCAACCACGACAGTGAGAGAGTGATGAGGGACATGGCGGCATTCATGACTAAGGTCGCCCCCCGCGTGAATGAGGGTAACTGAATGGCTGAAGAGGGAAGTTCGAGGCCATCCAGCGTTTCCCCGGGAAGACCGGGCTCATCGATCTACCCGACGAACCCTCTGGGCGAGAAGTTCGAGGGAATTGCAACGGGCCGTGACGTTGAGTGGGAGCCCCTGGTGGACTTCCGCCGGCTGGACGTCTCGGAGAACACCATTCATGGCGCAATTTCGTGGTCACATGGGACTGAGATTGTGCACTCGTTCGGAGGGAACGTCCTCGTCTACGGGCGGTCGATGATGAAGCCGCTGATGATGAAGACCTTCGTGGATGAACTAGAGGCAGAGGGGCTGACTTGGGAGCAGAAGGCAATTTCCTGCTCCTCGCACAACGGTGACACGGAGCACGTGGCTGCTGCCCAGTCTCTCCTCACCGAGTCGGAATGGGGCCTGATGCAATGTCCGCTAGACGTACCACTCATCCAGTTCGGGAGGCAGGTCAGGCGTCCTCGGAGATGGTTCCACACGTGCTCAGGAGAGCATGCGGCCATGCTGAAGGCGCTCAGGAGAATGGGGATCAACAGAGCTGGTTACACACTTCCCAACTCGCCATGGTTCCCGATGTACCTGGACGTCCTAAGGGGCATCATGGGGAAGCCGGACTGGGAACCCCAGAGGGTCGCCAAGGATGGCTGCGGCCTCCCAACGGTATCCAACACGGTGGACGAGCTTGCGGTTATGTTCGCCGGACTCGTAAGGGAGAAGAACCAGGATTGGATATGGGAGGCCATGAACAGGCACCCAGACCTGATAGGGGGATTCAACAGACTCGACTCGACATGCCTGAAGGCCGGAGATGGGAGCATCATCGCGAAGGAGGGGGCAGATGGCCTCCTCGGCTTGGCGATTGAGCACGAGAACTGGCCAGAGGGCCTCGGAATCGTGATCAAGATCGCACACGGATGGAACTCGCAGGCGACTTGGTACGTCGCCAGAGCGGTCCTCGGCGTGCTGGGAATCACGCTGCGGAACCCCTATCCCCTCCACAGGCAGAAGGCATTCATCGTCCCAAGAGTGGTGCCCGAGATGTACCTCGAGGACCTGGAGCAGGTGGTGACCTGGGACGAGTGGGACCCGAACAGAGACAGCTTCTCAATAAACTGGAGGGACTACTCCAAGGGGATGACCAGGCAGGGCCCGTTTTCCAACGAGGGTGCGCTAGATGGATGACCAAGAGCTCGAATCCCTAAGCAACTACATCGGGGGTCAATTCATCGAGCATGATGGCTCCGAATGGATGGACGTTTTGGAGCCAGCCACGGGAACCCATTTCGCCCGACTCCCCCTCTCCAACTCACAGGACATCGATGCGGCTGTAGAAGCAGCGCGTGAAGCCCAACCCGGATGGGCAGCCCTGGGCATCGAAGAGAGAGCAGTCTGGTTGGACAGGATAGCGGACTCACTCGAGACCTCATTCGACGAGATAGCAGAGCTCGAGAGCAGAGACACCGGGAAGCCGATCACTCTCGCGAGGTCAGTTGATGCCAACAGATCGGTCGCGAACTTCCGCTTCTTCGCTGAGCTCCTCAGGGAGCAGGAGGAGAAGACCTTCGAGATGGACGATGCCACGAACTACGTGGTCAACAGGCCCGTCGGGGTCGGTGCTCTGATCACCCCCTGGAACCTCCCCCTCTACCTCCTCTCTTGGAAAGTGGCTCCCGCCATCGGGATGGGAAACACGGTAGTGTGCAAGCCAAGCGAGCTCACCCCCATGACCGCTGACCTCCTCATGAGGGTCATCGACGGAATTGGGCTCCCCGCAGGAGTGGTCAACCTCATCCATGGGGATGGGTCTGGAGCCGGTTCCCCGCTGGTCGCCCACCCCGACGTCGACCTCGTCTCATTCACTGGTGGCACAGCCACCGGCGAGAAGGTCGCAGCGTCGGCTGCACCCTCTTTCAAGAAGATCAGCCTCGAACTGGGGGGGAAGAACTCCAGCATCGTTTTCGCCGACTGCGACATGGAGAAGACGGTAGCCGGAGTAGTGAGGTCTGGCTTCCTGAACCAAGGGCAGGTCTGCCTCTGCGGCTCGAGGGTCCTGGTAGAGGGCACGGTGTACGATGAGTTCGAGGAGATGTTCGTGGAAGCAGTCGAGCAGATGAAGGTGGGCGACCCTTCTGACGACTCGACCGACCTCGGTGCGCTGATTTCGAAGGACCACCTGCAGAAGGTGCAGGGTTACGTCGACCTCGCAATCGTGGAGGGTGGCAGGATCCTAACCGGAGGAGCGCCATGCCTGCCATCGGAGTTCGAGGGTGGCAACTGGATTGCCCCGACCATCATAGCGGGATTGACTCCCGAATCCAGATGCTCAACCGAGGAGATCTTCGGACCGGTAGTCACCCTGCACAGGTTCGATAGCGAGGAGGAGGCTGTTGGAATAGCGAACGGCACCCGATACGGCCTTGCAGGGAGCGTGTGGACGAGTGATCTGGAGAGGGGAAGGAGAGTCTCTGAGGCAATCGAGGCCGGAATGGTCTGGATCAACACATGGCTCCACAGGGACCTGCGCGTCCCGTTCGGCGGGATCAAGGACAGCGGCGTCGGGCGAGAGGGCGGGAAGTGGAGCCTGGGATTCTTCTCCGAGGCGATGAACCTCTGCGTGAAGCACGACTAGTGCAGCAAGAGTGAAGGTCTGCAATTCGCGGAACCGGTAGTATGCCTCCTGCGGGTATAGTGGGTCTCGGGTCGTACGTACCCCCCAGGGTGATGACAAACGAGGACTGGGCGGGACTTGTCGAGACCAGCGACGAGTGGATCACCACGAAGACTGGCATCAAGGAGAGGAGGATTGCCGATCCCGATACCTGCACTAGCGACCTGGCAGTGCTCGCCTGCCAGCAGGCCATCGAGGAGGCGGGGCTCGCTGCCGACGACATCGACATGCTGATCCTGGCGACGAGCAGTCCAGACGTCCCACTCTCTTCCACTGCAGGGATAACCCAGCACAAGCTCGGTTGCACCAAGTCAGCGGCATTCGACATCAACGCGGTCTGCGCCGGGTGGATCCATGCCCTGGACGTGGGCTCCAGGTACGCTGGCACTACCGGCTACGACAACGTCCTGGTGGTGGGTTCCGAGGTGTACAGCAGGATCCTGAACTGGGAGGACAGGGGGACATGCGTCCTGTTCGGGGACGGGGCAGGGGCAGCCGTCCTGTCCGAGGTCGACGAGGGCAGGGGGATGCTGGGCAGCTGGATGATGTCCGACGGCAGTGGCTCGGAGGTCATAGAGATCCCAGCGGGAGGCGTGCGGAAGCCTATCCCGTCGACCGGGTTCGCCGAGGGTGACCAGTACTTCCATATGGACGGGAGGGCGGTGTGGCGCTTCGCCATCGAGGCTTTCCCACAGGCAGTCAGGGGCGTTCTCGAGAGGATCGGGAGGGACCTGTCGGAGGTGGACCTGATCATCCCGCATCAGGCTAACCTGAGGATAGTCGAGGCCGGCATGGATAACCTGGGCCTCCCGATGGAGAAGACGTTTACCAACCTGGAGAATTACGGCAACACGGCAGGGGCCAGCGTCCCGATCGCCCTCCGCGAGGCGGTCGACAAGGGAGTCCTTAGCAGGGGCGACCTCGTGGTCACCGCGGCCTTCGGCGGTGGACTGGCATGGGGTGCGAACGCATTCGTCTGGTGAGCCCTCGAAAAGAACGAAACCATAGGGCCTCTCTGGAGTGGCATGCAGGACCCCCAGAACCTCTCCGAAGGCGGGTTTGGAGAGATAACGTACCCCTCCTCTAGCCCATTCGAGATCCACCACATCCTCTGCAAGATGGACGAGGCCGTCGAGCACCCCGTGTTCGGCTCCCTGCTGGTCCCCGAGGAGCCAAGCGAGGGGCCGATGCCGTGCGTGGTCGCCGTCCATGGGAGCCTCAACTGGCGCGGGCACCATCACGAGCACATAGTTCGCTGGCTAGACGCCGGGATCTGCGTGTTCAGGGTCCACTCCTTCGACTCCAGGTCGGTTTACTCTGTCGTCGAGGACCAGATGCAAGTCACCCACGCGATGATGCTGGCCGACTGCTACCAGGCGCTGAGGATGCTCTCCACCCACCCGGCGATAGACGAGAGCAGGATCGGGATAGCGGGATGGAGCCTCGGTGGAACTGTTGCCCTGTACTCGGCATGGGAGCCGATTGCTGAGTCGTTGGCCCCGGATGGGGAGAGGTTCGCAGCGCACCTGCCGTTCTACCCCGCCGCTCACATGCGGACTGAGGTCCAGCAGTGGACCGAAAAGCCGATCCTCGCGCTCCACGGGAGTGATGACGACTGGGTCCCCCTGAAGCTGCTCGAGGGGCTGGTCGAGGACCTCACCCCCCATGGAGTTGACCTCAGGGTTCATGTCTACGAGGGGGCGCCGCACTCGTTCGACTCGATCGAGCCACTCGACTTCGACCGCCGCGCCATCAGGCTCGACGACCACAGGACCGTGACCATCGATTCGGAGGGCAGCATGTGGGGGGAAATCGAGCCCGGTGTGGTCATGCCGCTGAACGAGCCCGGCGATAGGCTGGCGGCCTTCCAGGCCATTGGCAACCTCGGAGTCCACAAGGGGGTCGACTGGGATGCTAGGAGGCACTCCCTGGACCTCGCTGCGGAATTCCTGGTAGAGACCCTGTGCCGAGGGGAATAGCGGCCATTGTCCCATGTCTCGCCAAGTAGCCTTTTATCCGTCCCGCTATGGCAACGGACGATGAGGCGCACAGCAGTATTACTAGTAATACTGATGATGACTGCCGTTCCAGCCTCGATGAGCCAGGGGTTCCGCCTGGTCACAAGCCCGTCCCAGATGGGCAATGGCTCAGGAGCCGCGTGCACCAACCAGGCCCACTCCGGTGGTGCCTTCTACGCTGACGGCTCAGCTGGCAACGACTCGTGGAACGGGACCCATGGCTGCCCGACCGCCTCCATCCAGGCCGCTGTCGACCTGGCTTCCGAGAACGGCACGGTGATCGTCAGGAAGGGAGTCTACCACGAGGTCATCACACTGGACGAGCGGGGCATGAGGCTGAGGGCAGCCAATGGCGAGAGGGTGATCCTCGATGGGAGTCGTAGCGTTTCTAGCGACCTCGGGGGCTCTTGGTCGGTCCACGACTCCTCATCGACAGAGGGAGTCGTCTGGAAGGCCGACCTATCCCATGATGCATGGCAGCTCTTCGTCGACTACGAGGAGGAGATGCCAGCGAGGTGGCCCAACGCCAACTTCTCGGACGGGACCGCACTGAACGACGACGAGTACTGGGCGCACGGCAGCGTGGACGTTGATGACTATGAGACGAACTCATCTGCCATCTGCAACGATGGGATGGTAAAGTACCAGAGCGGCAGCAAGTACTACTGCCTGAACTATCTCAATGGAGAGCTAGAGGACGACAACGCATCCTACCCAGGGCACAGCGGCCTCATCGACAGCGGCGTGGATGCCACTGGGGCAATCGCGGTACTGAACATAGGATCCTTCAGGACGTGGAGCCGTAACGTGACTTCCCACAACATGAGCAACGGCTCCTTCACCTTCCAGGAAGTCCCTAGCAGCGAGTGGAAGTACAAGCACCACATGTACTTCCTCACCCAAAAGCTCGAGCTGCTGGACGTACCCGGGGAGTGGTTCTTCGACCACGAGTCGTCGGCCAACACCATCTACTACATGCCGAGGGACGGCAGCGACCCCAACGACCTGGACATCAGGATGAAGACCCAGCCCTACTCCATACTGTGCTCGGGCGACGATGGGGTGGTGATCGAGGGCTTCGACTACTTCGCCACCACCTTCAGCCTCGATGACTGCGACGGATCGGAGATCAGGAACTCCACACTTCTCTACCCCAGCACCTCGAAGAGGTCCCTCGGCCATGCCGGGGAGGACATGGACAACAGGCACGTCTCCAGGGTCGACGACTGCATAGGCTGCCTCATAGACAGCTGCGACTTCCTCTACACCGACGGAGCGGCCTTCGAGGCCCACGGGGGTGCGTCCAGCTCTCAGAACAACACCATCAACAACTCCTACTTCTACCACATCGACTGGTCGGGCTCCGACCAGAAGAGCCTGATGACGACCATCATGATGGACGGCACGACTAACCGGTTCACCAACAACACGATGCACAAGACGGGTACCTCGGCCACGATCAGGATAGGAAACGCGCCCCAGATAATGTTCAACGAGATCTACGATACCGCATACATCCAATCGGACGGGACGGTCGTCCAGATGATGCAGGCCGAGCAGTCCGGTGCGACTGTGGCGTACAACTGGATCCACGACGTCCCCAAGTACGGGATAAGGATGGACGGGCCGTTCGGAGGCACGAACTCAGGCAGGAACGCCAGTGTGCACCACAACGTGCTCTGGAACGCAAACGGGGCGATAGTGGCCAAGGGAGACTACCACAGCGTGACCAACAACACGGTGCTACTTGGATCCGAGGGCGACAGGAACCACATCATCGTCCTGTATGACTCCACGGGGGGCAACGAGAACTCGACGATCATGTCCAACGTCGCTGACTCCATCAGCGGGCACAGGACCAACTCGAACGAATCGACCCCGATACCCGTCAACAACACCACGATCGGCAACAACTGGAACGGTTACGACGCCCAGAACGCGAACGAGAGCGTCTCAGGGATGATAGTCTCGCCCGGGACGGATGACTTCAGGCCCGTGTTCGGGTCGGAGATGGACCAGATGGGAGCTGGGGCGTACTCCAGCACCCAGAACTCCACAGCCCCAACCGACCCGTCCTCCTTCGACCCATCGACCTACTACTGGCTGCCCGGGATCAAGAGGAACTCATCCAGCCCCTACGAGCAGACCAGCTTCGACCTGCCATGCCCATCGGGCCAGTTCCGGTCCATAGTGGGGGGTTCCTGCGAAGCAGCCCCTGCCGGCCAGCACGCCCCCCTCTGGGGCTCTGACTCGACGACCGAGTGCCCTACTGGGACCTGGCAGAACCAGACGGGGCAGTCCGATTGCATGGATGCGGGTGCAGGTTATTACGTCGATGCAAACGGATCGACGACGCAAACGCCCTGCGGCCTCGGCACATGGAACAACATGACTGGCCAGACCAACTGCACTAACGCCAGCGTCGGACACTACGTGGACGTGAACGGCTCCACGGCACAGACCCCTTGCTCCATCGGCACCTGGAACAACATGACTGGCCAGACCAACTGCACTAACGCCAGCGTCGGACACTACGTGGACGTGAACGGCTCCACGGCACAGACCCCATGCGGGCTGGGCACATGGAACAACATGACTGGCCAGTCCTCCTGTGCCAACGCGAGCGCTGGGCACTACGTGGACACCAACGGTTCGACGACCCAAACGCCCTGCGGCCTCGGCACATGGAACAACATGACCGGTCAGGCGGCCTGCGTCAACGCGAGCGCTGGGCACTACGTGGACGTGAACGGGTCCACGACCCAGATCCCTTGCGATGCGGGGACGTACAACCCGAGCAACGGTTCCAACTCCTCCGTTGACTGCGGTGACGTGCCAGCGGGGAACTACTCCGGGCCCGGGGCATCGACCCCGACGCCATGCTCCATCGGCACCTGGCAGGACCAGACCGGCCAGTCCAGCTGCATGAACGCGAGCGTGGGCCACTACGTGGACGTGAACGGATCCATGACACAGACCCCATGCGGGCTGGGCACCTGGAACAACCTCACCGGGCAGATCTCTTGCTTCCCAGCATCCCCTGGGTACTACGTCGACACCAACGGATCGACGGCCCAGATCCCTTGCGATGCGGGGACGTACAACCCGAGCAACGGTTCCAACTCCTCCGTAGACTGCCTGACTACTCCGGTGGGCAACTACTCCGGGACCGGAGCGGTCTCGCCGTCCCAATGCTCCCCTGGGACTTGGCAGAACCAATCGGGCCAGTCCAGCTGCATCGATGCCAACCCAGGACACTATGCATCGGGTTACGGGAATACCAATGAGACTCCATGCGATCTTGGGACTTGGACCGGGCAGACGGGGCAGTCCTCCTGCACCCCGGCATCGCCGGGTCACTATGTTGACACGAATGGGTCGACGACTCAGACTCCCTGCGGGTTGGGGACATACAACCCGAATTCGGGATCGAGCGATCCCACTGATTGCGTCCTTGCCAGCCCGGGTTACTACGTCGACCAGGAGGGTCAGTCGAGCCAGACTCCCTGCTCTGCTGGCTCGTACAATAACATCACTGGTTCCACCACACCCTCTGATTGCATCGACGCACATCCGGGCTACTACATCGCTTACCCCGGTTCAACATCAGAGAGCCCCTGCCAGTTGGGGGAGTTCCAGCCATCGCCCGGCCAAGCCACGTGCATAGATGCCGATCCTGGCAACTACGTGGATTCGCTTGCCTCCACCAGCCAAACGGCCTGCTCCCCTGGCTCGTACCAGCCCAACTACGCGCAAACAGAATGCCTATCTGCAAATGTGGGGCACTACGTCGAGACCGCCGGGTCTGCCAGTGAAACCCCCTGTGATGCGGGGACGTACAACACATTCACCGGATCGGTAGTCTCATCGGACTGCCTAGAGGCGGATCCGGGTTACTTCGCGGCCTCATTGGGCTCATCCTCGCAGATCGCTTGCTCTCCTGGTTCGTACCAACCCGATCCAGGCACGTCCAGTTGCATCTACGCTGCACCAGGACATTTCGTCGACCAAGCAGCGGCGACCTCAGAGCAGAGCTGCCAGCTCGGAGAGTACCAGCCCAGCACCGCTAGGCAGAGCTGTATGACAGCTGACATCGGGTACTACGTGGACTCTATCGGCTCTTCGGGCCAGACGAAGTGTCTGCCGGGCAAGTACAACCCCGGCGAAGGAGCCATTGCGGTCGATGCATGCATAGATGCCGAACCCGGGTTCCACGTCCCTACAACCACAACTGGTGCAGGCAGCCAGACCCCATGCTCGGCCGGGACATACCAATCCGCCTATGGGATGACGGAATGCACCGAAGCCGAGGCTGGCTACTACGTCAACACAACTGAGGCCTCCTCCCCTACTCCCTGCTCCTCCGGTTCCTATCAGCCAAGCACCGGACAAGTGAGCTGCCTAGACGCGGGTGATGGGCACTACGTTGCCGGGACGGGGCAGTCCGAACACACACCGTGTCCGATTGGGACTTACCAGCCCGACGTGGGCAAAATAATCTGTGAGGACGCGGATCCGGGTTACTTCGTTGGCGAGGAGGGTTCCACCACGCAGACCGGTTGCCAGTCCGGGACCTACCAACCCGGCCAAGCACAGGAAAGCTGCATCTCTGCGGAGTCGGGGTATTACGTGACTGGGACGAAGGCCATCGAGAAGACTCCCTGCTCCCCCGGGACATGGCAGAACCAGACCGGGATGACCACCTGCAACAGCGCAGAGCCCGGATTCCATGCACCGAACCCGGGAGCGGCCGATCAGACTCCCTGTCCGAGTGGGACGTTCCAGACAGAGTTCGAAAGCATCGAGTGCGATAGCGCCCAACCGGGATACATCGTCAGCCTAGACGGATCGGCGGTTTCGAGTCCATGCCCTACAGGGTCCTATCAGACAGCAAGTGGCCAGACCAGTTGCATCGAAGCGTCTCAGGGGTACTACGTTGACTCACTTGGATCCAGCGAGCAACTACCATGCCAACCAGGGAAGTGGCAAGATCTCGAGGGCAAGTCAGGATGCCAGGAGGCCCAACCGGGGTACTACGTCGAGGCCGAGGCGTCGACCGAGCAGACTATTTGCCCAGAGGGGACGTACCAGCCGGAGACTGGCCAATCGGCATGCATTGTTGCTCCCGCTGGGTTCTTCGTCGAGTCCCCGGGCTCCTCAGTGCTGACACAATGCCCCACTGGCCAGCACCAGCCCGTCGAGGGTAGCACCTCCTGCGTGGACAAGCCGATTGACCCTATCCTGATAGGTGGTGGAGCCGCTGCCGTAATCATCCTGCTAATTGTATCAGTGGTCGGCTTCAGGACCTACAAGAGAAAGCAAGAGGCAGAGTTCGAGGCCATGATGTCAGAGGACGCCGAGGGAGGAGACCAGTCGGACGAGGGAGACGAGAATCCAGTGGAAGTGGAGGATCTCGAGCCAGAGGACTACGGCTCCATGACCGTGGCCCAACTCAAGGAACTGCTGCATGAGCGTGACTTGACGGTTGGAGGAGTCAAGACCGAGCTCGTTGCCAGGCTTGAGGAGGATGACATCCAGCTCGCGAAGTTCAAGGAGAGACTTGGGCATGTGGAACAGGCCGCTGATGTAACCGGGGACGATGACGATGATATCCTAGAGGACCTAGACCTAGAGGACGACGATGACGATGATATCCTAGAGGACCTAGACCTAGATGATCTAGACCTAGAGGAAGTCGAGGTAGATCTCGAACTAGAGGAGCCTGGGGCAATTGTTGAGGTTGGGGCCTCTGAGGAGATCGGCGATGACGAGTTCG
>Ga0066851_10000667_pt1 | contig 16922 bp, 13 predicted proteins | sample ETNtaG_7_FD_65493 | JGI IMG/M metagenome (GOLD analysis project Ga0066851, IMG submission 65493) | Marine microbial and viral communities from oxygen minimum zone, Eastern Pacific Ocean - ETNP201406SV65 | ecosystem: Environmental > Aquatic > Marine > Oceanic | place: Pacific Ocean: Eastern... | reverse complement strand
ACCCTAATTTTACAAAAGTATATTTTTTTATAAGACAAGTTGACTCTCAAAATATGGCAGGAATGGATGCTTTATCTGAGAGTGCAGAAATGATGATTAAAAATATAAATCAGCTAGCTGCCGATGAAAAAAGAGTAAGAACTTCAGATCTCGCAACCAAAACAGAATTGAAACCTGCAACAGTTACTGAAATGATTCAACGTTTGGGAGACTTAGGATTAGTTGACTATGAACCATACCATGGAGTACACCTTACTAAACAAGGGCAACATGTGGCTGATGTTATTGAACATCGTTTTAATATTCTTGAACGTTTTTTGAGTGAAATACTTGGCGTAGATAACGATGAAGCTTCAGAAGTAGCATGCAGAATGGAACATGTTCTTACAAGAGATGTAGAACATAAATTGACAACTTTTTTGGGCGTTGATCCTGAAAAAGAGTCTGAACTTTTTTGTCATAAAATAAATATTGAAGAGGGTAATGATCACAAATATTTACCATTAAGTAATTTTAAAGAAGGAAAAAAAGGCACCGTAAAATTAATATTTGAAAATAATGAATTAGCAAAAATCTTAGGAACAAAAGGAATAATTCCAGGCAGTTCACTATTACTTAAAAAATCAAATAATAAAGTTTATACCATACAAAATGATGAAGGTGAATTTTCAGTTGATAGAGATACAGCTTCCAAAATAATTCTTCAAAACTAATGGCATCAAAAGGAATACTCTACATTGTCATCAGTGGACCTAGTGATTACAAGAAAGCTATGGAGGGAATTAGAATGGCTGAATATCAATCAGGCGATGGAACACATGGTGTAGCATTAATGCTTCAAGGTGAAGGTGTTGAATGGTTAAGAGAAGGTGGTGAAGATTTTAGAAAGGAAATACAGACATCAATTGGAGTTGTACACGAACTTGGATCACCCGTTTTTGTTTGTGGAGCTTCTCTTAATGAGCGAGGATTAACTGCAACCATGAATGATTATAAATTCACGAATTCTTCATCTCCTAAAAGAGTTAGTCAAGTTGTAAGCAAAGGATGGCAATTAGCTGTTTTTTAGAACCCAAAAGGATTTTATCAGTTTAATTTCAGATTCTCCCCAGATATTAAATTTGAAGCTAGAATATAGAAATATTAGTCCATAAATGATTCCACTTGCTACTAAAAGAACTAAATTTGGAAGATTAAAGGATAGCAGTGCAAAAACAGGTATTCCTGAAAGTAAAGAGATTCCTATTATTGTAAATATTTTTTTCCAAGGGTAAACTTCTGAAATTCTTGATTGTAATGTAGAAACTGATTGGTATACAATTATAAACATTGAAAGCCATGTTACTGTAACTGTTGCAAAAGGTATTCCAAGTAGCCTATTTTCTCCATCTAATGTTGTAATCAAATAATAACTAAGAAGTATATTAGTTGCAGACATTAGAATTGCTAAACGAAGTAAAAATTTTGTTTGCCCACTCGCCATCAAAATCCATCCTATTCTAAACGGATAAGTTGGGAGAAGAATCATGTAAATAGTAAAAATAGGAATCGTGTCAATAAATTTTTCAGTAAACATTGTTATTATCAAAGGTTCAGCCATTAGTATTAAGAAAATAGTTAAAGGAAAAAATAAAAAGGATAATTTCTCTGTGCTTTTGTTGTATAAATCTCTCATTTCAGTCAAATTTTTGTCTTTATGCGCCTTAGATAAGCGAGGGATGATAACTTGGGATGCAGATTGAGTTAACCATCCAAAAATAGGTGCCCATAATGATCCTAAATAATAAACGCCAAAAACAGATGTAGAGAAAAACATGGCCACTAGATACTTGTCAACATTTACATTTATTATTCCAATCATTGCAGTTAAGCCAACTGGGATCCCATAGGCTAATTGTTCTTTGTAGTAGGTGTTACCGAGATGTTCTTTGTTCAAATAGTTAAGATAAATATAACCTAAAACTAAAATAGCTTTCAAAATTGCAGTAGCGATTATTCCGTGCACCATTCCTAAAGTTGAAGGGTTAAACCAAGCAGCAGAAGGCAAAACTATGATATCTATTACGGTGAAACCAATCATGGTTTTCATTGCTAATGATTCTTTTCCCTCAAGGACTAGTAAATTTTGAAGTGGCATAACCAAAAGCATGATTCCAGTGTATACACCAATCAAAAATATGAAAGGTTGAAGATGATGTTCAGGAAACATATTCTTCATTAATTCAGAGCTTCCCCAAGTGGCTATAATGACAAATATTGCTGAATAAGCAACTATAGACCAAGTTTGTTTAATAAGAAGTGAATGATTTTCTTTTTCATTTCTAGGATAGTAGTAGAGCAATGATTGAGGTATACCAAGTAGCAAGATTGCTTGTATGATAGAATAAATCATTACTAATTGTTGATATGTTCCATAGTCTTCTTTCAATAGTAATCTAGTAAGAGCAATAGGTATGGCCAAACTAATTAGGAAAGAAAAAGCCCTTCCATAAATCAAAATTATAATTTTTCTAGAGAGCTCCATGTTGTTTTCCTTCCAAAAATTGGGGGCTTCATTGTCATACTTCACTTCCCTGTAAATAAATCAATAGGGTACCAAGAAATACTTAAATTGCACTGGACCACACACATTTGATGCGTATAGGGATGATATTGTGTAAGCCATATCCTCCAGATATACGTGTCGAGAAAGAAATTCGTTCATTAACAAGTGCAGGTCATGATTTATTTGTTCTTGCAGAGCGCAGGAATGATGAGCTAAAAAATGAACCGGTTTTAGGGGCCGTTGTAGACAGACATTCACCTCCTCGTCCTTTTCGTCGTCGCCTAGATTGGATACATTTCCAGACTTCATTTAAGAGCAGTTTCTGGAGGAATAGAATACGAAATTTTGTAAAACGAAATAGTTTAGACGTTCTTCATGTGCATGACCTTCCTTTCGTTGGTACTGCATTAGATATAGCTAAAGAATTTGATATTCCAGTTGTAGCTGATATGCATGAAAATTACCCTGCTGCTAAGCAACTTTGGAGTGAAGGGAGCCGTAATCCTCTGGTGTGGTTTGGAGATGATTACAGGAGATGGGATCGTTATGAAAGAGAGATTCTTCCTCTTGCTAATGAGGTTATTACAGTAGTCGATGAGGCTGCAGAAAGATTACAAAAATCAGGAACTGTAGCTTCCAATCAAATGACAGTCGTAATGAATGTAGAGGAAAAATCTTGGTTTGATGAATTGGCAACATCTAATAGAATAGAAGATGACACACTCAGAATAGTTTATGTTGGTGGAGTAAAGCCACATAGAGGATTAGATATTGTAATCAAAGCTTTATCTGAATTACCAAATGAGCACAAAGTTTTGTTGAAAATAGTCGGAGCTAGAGGCGATTATGCTTCAGAATTGGCAGGATTTGCAAGAGATATTGGAGCCGGTGAAAGAGTAGAATTAGTAGAGTGGCTTCCCTTGGAAGAGGTTCCAAACGCCATTTTAGAGTGTGATGTTGGAATAGTACCTCACAAGAAACATCCTCATACAGATGCTACTATCCCTCATAAACTTTTTCAATATATGTTGGCAAGTAGACCAGTTATTGTTAGTAATTGTAGACCATTAGAAAGGATTGTAAAGGAAACAAAAGCAGGCCTTGTTTTTGAATCAGGTAATCCTTCCGATCTTTCAGAAAAGATGTTAAGATTGCTTACAAATCCAGTTCTTTGTTTAGAACTTGGTTCTAATGGTCGAAAAGAATCGATGGGGCCTTATAGCTGGGAAATAGAGGGCCAAAAATTAGTTAACCTTTACAATAAATTTCAGTGAATTGTTTAGACTCTATCTAGATGAAATTCATAAGTATCAAAAAGAATATATTATGGCCTCTTATGGCGAAATAATATGGCAGCCTGAAATATTTTTAGGCAGTTATGGGAAACAAAAATGAGTACAGTAAACGTAACAGATGCAGATTTTCAAGACACACTTCAAAGTAATAATTTAGTCTTGGTTGATTTTTGGGCACCTTGGTGTGGTCCTTGTAAGGCCGTTGCTCCAGTTTTAGAAGAAATAGCTAATGAGAACTCAAATGTAGTTATAGCCAAAATGAATACTGATGAAAATCCAAATACAGCTTCACAACATGGAATAATGTCAATACCAACTATGATGATTTTCAAAAATGGTGAACTTGTTGATAGATTAGTAGGTGCATTACCAAAACCATCTATAATGGAAAAATTGGAACCTCATTTCTAGAATTAACTAATAATTCTTACATTTGCTTCTTGTAACTCTTTCATAAGTTCATTACTATCATCTTTAGATAGGCAACATTCTAATGTATAAACTTCATACATTTTATGGAAACTACTAGCTAAAATATTTACACCTTTTTCATTATCTTTGAAAGTTACATTAATTAATTTTTTCATAGGTATTCCTCCACTGAGAGGTTCTCCTTCCATCATTAGTCCTAAAGATTTAAGATTCATATCACCACCTTCAATAACTAGATGATCACCATAAATCATTAGCCATCTACCTTTTCTGGTTATATCTTCCCAAGCAGATGATGCAGGCAAGGGCGGGCCATCTTCAAGTAATAAATCTTCTTTTTTATCAACCCAATTATCTTCATTCCAAGGCTGAGCATAAATATTTTCTTCTAATAATAATAAAACAGGAATCCAATCATCATTATCAAAGAAAGTTGCATTTTTTGTTAATTCACCGTTTTTTACATCATTAATTATTCTATCGAGAGGTATTGGTCCATATACGTCGTCGTTTACCTTTATAAGAAATTCTTTTTTTTCCATTTATGCCTCATATACGTATGCACTTCTTGAATCTAAGTCTGGTATTTCTCCAAGCTTCCAGCCTTCTGCCGTTGTTTCAGCGTAATAATAGCCTATTTCATTATCCTTGCCTTCATTTAAAATATAATAAATTCCTTCAGCCCCAGTCAAATTAACACCAACAGCTGCATGTCCGTAATTATCCCAAGCTTCAGGTATGAGAACCATAGCAGCTTCGTAGCCTAAAGATTCTAATAACGATATCAAGAGAGCTGAACTGTCTTCACAGTCGCCTGTTTGTTCAACTAAAGTCTCAATCGGATATCGAGGATATTCTCCCACTCCTGCCGTTAGATTATCTTCTGAATATTTCAATGATTGAACAAAACTCATAATGAAATTCACTTCGTCTAGATTATCAAATTCTTTTTCATTGGACATATTTCTAAGTATTTGGGCTATTTCTATGACTGCGGTTTCTTCTTTAGTTACAAAAGAGATGTAATCGCTATATTCCATAACGAAATGTTCTTTATTTGTATAGTAAGTATATCTAGCAGGGTCGAAATTATAATTTAGTTGATATTCAACAGTATTATATTTCCAATTATAGGATAACAAATAACCAAAGGTATAAGTTTCAATTTCAACAAATAGTTTTGCGTCATCATTTTCATCAGAACTATCTAAAGTTCCATCTAAAGTCCAATTTTCTTTTTGGTTTAATGAATTCTCACTAAAATTGTAAACAATAGTAGATCTATAACTTTCATTTGATTCGCTTATATCAAATTCTTCCGAATTTCTAAATTTATAATAAATTGCAATAATTGTGAATTCGTGTTCAGTTTGGTTATCAGGTATATTTAGTTCAAATTCAGCACTTAATTCGTATTTTTGTTGCCATGGTATCCTCCAGGGATTATTCTCATTATCGAATCTATGTATTTGTTCATCTCCTTGGTATAAGTAAAAGATTATAGGAGCATCGATGTGGTTATTTTGCTTATCAATTAATTCAACCCACTCCAAATTAAATTTTAAAGCAATATCGTGTAAAGGATCAATGTCGACGTTATCATTGTAACCATCATTATCATCATCCAAGTCTTCATTATCACCAATACCGTCTAAGTCATTATCGTTATATTCAGCGGAATTATTTGGGAAAAGGTCACTTGTATCGTTGTAACCATCATTATCATCATCAGAATCCTTGTTATCTCCTATCCCGTCTTGATCACTGTCTTTCCATTCTTTGGAATTACTAGGAAAAGCATCATCATCATTCGGTACTCCATCAAAATCTTTATCGTACATATATTCACTAACAAAAACACCGATTAGAGCCCCAACCAGAAGAATAGAAATAATTTTATTATTTTGCCTCATTTATAATCCTAATAATTTAGGTAATTCAAGCATATTTTTGAAAGGTATTGCCCCAGCATTCTTAAGATCGGTTTCTGTAAAAAGATTATTTATTATTCCATAAACCTTCATATTTGCTTTTACAGCAGCTTTTACACCTGTAACGCTGTCTTCAATTACGACACATTCACTTGGTTCGAAACCCATTTTCTTAGCTGCGTAAAGAAAGATTTCCGGTGATGGTTTTGGTTCATTTACTTCAGATGCAGTAAAAATATTTCCCCCAAAAAAATCATAGAGTTCAGTTAATATCAGAGAATGCTTTACATGAGTTGGTTCACCATTTGAAGCAACACATACCGGTATTTCTATTTCCTCTAGAATTTCATTTACACCCCTAACAGGTCTTAGTTTCGACTCCCACGAGTCACTAACCATTTGAACTAATCTTGGTAACCAATCATCAGGTATCTCTTTTCCAGACATTTCTTTCATTTTGTACAAAACACCATCAAGTGTTTTCCCTCCAAATTCAGAGCTTGCTTCTTCTCCCGTCATCTCAACACCTAATTCTCCAGCCATTTCAGCAATTACTTGATTGGTAATACCTTCGCTATCAACTAAAGTTCCGTCACAATCAAAGATAATACATTTAGGAGTCATTAGTAAACCTTCATATCTCCAGATTTCATTATTTCTCTGAGTAAAGATGTAGCATATGTACCCTTGTGTAACCAAAAATCAAATACAGGGCAATTATTTCCATCCATTTCCCATTTTAAATTATTAATTTTTTGAGATAGTGGTCTATACATTCCTAGTGAAGTCAATTCGCTTGCCCCTTCTATCTTAAAATCATTGAATTTTACGTTTTCTTTTTTCATTACCATTCTTTCTAAGTCACCTTGAAATCCTTTAGTAAATTCACTTTTAATTCCCGGCAGAAGTCCAACAACCCAAGCTTTTCCCTCTTTACATCTTTTTTCTAGTTTTTTTTGATTATATTCAGTAACTTCAATTACCCTTCTTTGATCTGGCCCCCCATAGAGGTCTATGGGGATGGCATTATCACCTATCTGAGGTAAATGAAGACTGATTCCTTCGTTTATCCTCATGTCTATCATTTCATTAAACATTGCACTCTGATAGGCATGAACAAACATCTTTGACAGACTTTCTGGCAATTGCCTTAACGCTCCAATATAATCGTCTTTATTTCTTGTAAGATAACCAATCATTTGCCTTTCAAAAAACATGCTACGCGGATATTCTATCAAAGCAGAATCCAAATCTCTTGTTTCTCTAAGTCTATTTCTTGCCTCAAAACCTGTAAATTCGTTGTTTCCTTCTGATAAATAATCCCAAACTGCTCCCTCATAATCATTTTTAACAATTTTTTCACCTACCAAATGTGTTATGGGCCTAACTGCACCAAATCGTTGAATTCCAAAATAATTCGGAAATCCTTCTTTTAATTCGTTTATAATATTTTTAATGTCAGTCTCATTACATTCTACGTCTGATATTTTAATTTTAAATTTATTTCCTACTAAATTTCCTAGTCTAATTGGTTTAATTGTACGATGGCAGAATTCAATTTCTACATTTTCTAATTTTATTTTTTTTATTTCTTCATGTTTTGCCATTAATGAAAAATATTGTGTAGTAACAGCTCGTTTATCTTTTGTACCTGCGAAACCTATTGCTTTTTGACCTATTCCTAGCCGTTTTGCCAATTCTTTAACTAAAACATGTGTGTCCCAGTTTTTGGCAGTTATTTTGACAATACTGTGTTTCCCATTATCGTTTTCTTTGGCCCATATCCAATGTTTTTTTTCATTTACGCCTATAATCTCTTTAACTACGAAGTCTTCTGGTTTTTTACGTAGTTTTCCACCAATACCTTTAGAATTTGATAAATATCGTTCTTTACCTATCTCCGGTCTAGCCGGTAAAATCATGAACCTAAGCTAATTTATCGCGTATTGTTTTGATATCTGCGACAATAATATCCATAGCTTCTTGGATTGCTTTTTTAGGCGTACCCTTCTTTGTTCTAACATAAAATTTAGGACTATCTAAGACGATGTGGCCCATATAGTAGGAAGCATAATCAACATTAGGATTAGCAAGGGTATGATTCATTAATGGCCCTAACAAAGTTTCGTTAGCACCGCGTATCTCTATTTCCAATTCGTTTTTGGTCTTGTTAATTACGGAAACTTCCATAGAGTTTTGCGGACTTAGAGGGGTATTATAAAGATTGGGCGAGAATTGTCGCTTCGTGTCTTTTTGATTTAGGCGCGTCTGTTTTGATTCCCAGAGGAGAAAAAACGCTTGAACTTGCAAAATATCCTAATTTTTCTAAACTTGTTATGATTTTGTTTCTTTGAGGTGTTTGCCCTATCTTAGCACCTCTAGCGAGATCGTTGATGTCATATAATCCCGGAGGACCATCAGCTTCTTCACTTAGAGTTTGAAAGAATTTTCCTAATTTTCCTTCACAATCAGAGGGTACAAGATTAGATTGTATTATTTTGTCAACCCAAAGAGGGCCACCTGCATTTTTTTCTTCGTTTTCTACAACTTTCATATCTAAGTTAATCCATTTTAATTTCGTCTTATTTTTTTTAGTTAGCCTAACAAAGGTACGCAAATGGTGCCCTTCCGAATAACACAATAATGGTTCAATCCCTTTTCCAATTTTAATAGCAAGTGAATGAATTTTTCCTAGTAATATACGAATACCTATTTCTTTTGCAGAAACCCACTTCATTGACATAGCTCCATATCTTTTTGTGCAAATTGAAGGTTTAGCCCCACATAATACAGCCGTATCTGTAGCAGAGACTCCTAGAATCCCATTATCATTTAATCCTTCAAGAGCAGCTTCTAGAAATGGTACTGGTGTTCCAAAGGGATCGATGTCTATACAATCATACTTCTTTTCTTTGAGTAATTTTTCTACAGGTTTGTTGTAAACCACAGATTCAATACCATTTATTTTTAGATTTTCATTTATAGTTTCAGTAGCTAAAATCGAAGTATCACAAAATTCCACCTTTAATCCAGCTTCAAGCATTAGTCTAATTCCTCTAATGCCAGATGCAGCCAATCCGTCAAGCACTATGCCCTTTATTTTAATTTTATTTGCTAAAGCAACATGTAAATCCCGGCTCATTTTCATTGCAGGATTGTAGAAGACACCTTTTGCTTTTCCAGGACCTTTATCTTTACCTGAAAGGTTTGCCTTGAATATAGCTTTACCTTCTTGATGTTCTTTCAAACCATCCCAGTTTTTAATATATTAACGGCTTTAGAAGGAAGAATAGCTGAATTTATTGGAGTAACTTCTAGTGTCCTTAAGTCGTCACGCTTGCGGATTGATTGCAACAAAGGATTTCTTGATCTTTTGTGCATAGTGATGAGCATTGGTTTTCCACATTTCAATGCGTCTTTTAAGACAGCACTAAATTCTTTTGATTCAGAAACTAATTTTCCTACTTCATCTACTAAAATAAGATCTGCTTCTTCAATAGCTTTAGCTACAGACTCTGTTGCAATTCTATTCACAGCATCTAGCCTTATTCCTAACGCGGTTGATTCTGGGTTTTTCCCTGGAATTTTTGGTTTTACATCCCATCTAACAGACGCCGAAAGCTCTTCCTCCCCTGTAATATAATTCTTTAAATTATACCCAATAATTTCACCCTCTTCACGAATAGGGTGGGTGGTAAATCCACCTATACTAAATTTATCTTCAATCATTTTCGCTATTCTGAGAACAGTTTTGGTTTTACCAGTACCTGGCTGGCCAGAGATAGCTACCTTTACGGGAATCATTACTTGGCGCATATAATTGGCAGGTGTGTATAAATATATGCACCAGATTAAATTTAATTTCTCAACCTTTCAGGGCATCCCTTTCTTCTAGAACAATTATTACATTTTCCAACCCTTTTATGATTGCGGTGCGCATCCATAGTTCCGTTAAGAATATCATTCATTTCTTCTAATTTTTCAGTAACCAATATTTTTAAACTAGAATCCCATTTCACTTCATGAGGGTCAGAGTCAAATCCGTACCTTATTTGTCCATGTGTCGGTTTTTCAGTAAACGTTTCTTCAGATAATAAGCAATAGGCTCCAATTTGTAAAACATGACTAAAAAATGGAGCTTTTGGCCTTCTTCCAGTTTTAACTTCGACAGGTATACGTTGTTCTCCTTCTTTAATTAAGTAATCAGGTCTTCCGGCTAAATTATAATTGGCTGATTTTAAAACAGGAGTTTCACTAGTAAGCCTATCTGGAGTTTCAATATCAGTTTCCCCTAATTTGTAATCGTCTCTTAATTTATCAATTTTTTCAGTAGATACTAATAATCTATAAAGAAAAAATGAAGCAACAAACATCCATCCAATTCCAATTATTAAAAGTATAAATCCTAAATGTTGTCTTAGTTGATTACTAGAAATTAATAAAATTACTAAAGCCAAAGTAACTAGAGTCATAATCATTGCTACAACAGTCATTAATGTCGTTGATGTTTCTCTTGATTTTTCTTCTTCGACTAATAAATTCTTCAATGAATCTCCCATCTCTTTATGTTTTTCAACACCAGTGTCTACTTCATTACCTTCGGCATCTACTCCTTTAAGATCTAGGTGCCAAGATAAAGGGCAGTATCCGTATCGCTCCATTTCTGAAGCTGAAATGATTTGCTTGGGCATTGGTGTTGAGTCCGGGGTTAAGTCCAGTAAATATCCATAGTTATGGCTAATTAAAACATTTTATTTTTATTAAAAACTAAAATATTGATCATGCCAAGCTAAATTGCCATAATCTTTTATTTTGTAATTATAGACTATATTTTGTTTCCCATCAGCACTATTAAACTCTAAAATAATTAATAACTCGTATTCATCAGCATGAGGCCCATCAAATATCAATGGCGGAAGTTTAACAGATTGTTTTACATTTAGTATTCCAGGGTAATTTGTTTCAGTTACTAACATTTCAGTTCCATTCCAAACTGAGCTCTTAACTTTCAAATCTGTTATTTCTTCAGTACCTGCATTGTTTATTTTTGATTGTACAAATAATCCCGAATATGAGCTGTGATAAACAGTATCGATTTCAATTTCAGTCCTTGGTATAACGTATGAATAGCAGATAAAGACTAAAAATAAAGCAAGAATGACTGTAAGTGACTTTACGATTACTCTTTTTTGTTCTTTACTAAAAATCATAAACTTGCCTCCAAAGATGCGATAAAACTCATTCCAGGTTCAGGAAGTATGTAATGCTTTTCATTATTTCCTAATTCTGTATCTATTCCATTTTTCTGAACTCCTAACCAAGTAGGTAAAATATGTTTATCAGCAACACTTTTCACTCTTAAATCCATCATCACTGCAGATGTTTCTAACGTAATTAGTCCAAATTTAAGTTCCCCTCCAATAGCAAATGACAATTCTCCACCTTTTGCATTTGCCAATTCAAATACAGGATACAATCCAAAAAGTTGGTTTGGTATAATTTCAACATGTTCAACATCATTTGCATGAATAATCATATAATCAAGATAAAATTGAGGTGTTGCAGGGGAATTCGTACTCTTCAAATAAGCATATTCTATTCCATTAGGCGAATCAATTATGTAGTTTATACCTTCTAATCTCATAGTTGTATTGTCGCCTACATTAACAACATCAATGAAAGTACCAGAATGTCCGCCAGTATAGCCTTCATCAACAATTAAAGTTACGTCAATTTCAGAAGAACTAGTTGTAACAAAAACATCAGGAAATCCTTGAAAAACAAATGCTTGATCCATATCAAAATCATAATTGGGATTTATTCCCATATGAAATTTTTCAGGTACGTCATGAACAATTGCTTGTGCAGATCTCCAATCACCATAGTCTTTATTCGCAGTTTTCACCCAAATATAGTCTACTCTTCCTTCAGCTTCATAGATAATATCTATTTGCTTTCCAAAAATGATGTCAGCACGTAAATCTTTTGGAATTTCTGATAAGTATATTTCATTGTATGAAGGCTTACTTCGATTATGTGTTTTAAGATGTGAATTGCCGATTCCACCAGTTTGTTTAATATCGAATATTGCATCTAGGTCTCGTTCGTCACTTTTACCAATATTGAATTGTGCTTCAATATTATTATTCACCCCAATTTCATCTAGGAATAGTTCTATTGCGGTTTCATCATTTCCTCGGTCTAAATCAAGGTAAATCCACTCAGTTACAGGAGACCAATCTTCTAGTTTTAGATTAATTATATCAGGTTCACCGAAATCAGTATCGAGTATTGCAGAAGTGACAGTTCCTTCTAGATACAATCGTAGTGCATCTCCATTATCGTTTTGCCTTAATACAATTCCGTGCGTCCATGCCAAGTCCATCCCTGAAACGTTACCAGAGTCAAGACTTAAGATAACTCTTGAAGGAGCTTCGGAAGCATTAAAATTAACATTAATCTGGTCACCCAAACTAACATCTAGCTTGATAACCTCAGGTAGTGCCGTACAGCTGTCTTGAGGTTTTGTACAATGTACCGCTAATTCCACTTTACTTTGTGATGTTTCATCCTCGACAAGTGCATAGATTGAACCTAATGGTTTATTTGATTCAAAAGTTATGTTTCCTACTAGTGAAGATTCTTGCTCAGATATTTTTCCATCTTCTCTTTCACTATCATCTAAGAAAACAGAGGCATTCAAATCAAAATTATCCGGCAAATCATCAATTCTGAGTAGTACACTCTTGTTGGCAAAATTGTTTATATCAACCAATAATCGATTCATCGAAGGCACATCGTTGTTGAAATCCTCTAAATTAATATCTAATTTTGTTCCTTCTCCTTCGGGATCCCATAATTTAACACCAATATTAGGGGAAATTCCTCTAATGTATCCTTTCATACTCATTCCCCCCTCATCAGACATATCGAGGGTAATTCCTTCAGTCCAATACGTTTCTAATCCTTCCGTGTCTCCTAAATCAATTTCAATAGCAATAAGATCAATAGCTTGATTTGCATTTATTTCAAAGTCTAATAGTTCATCCTTAATATCCATTTCAATTTCCATATTTCCAGGTAAGCTTGGAACGAAAGCTTCAATTCGATATGGATTTTCTTCTTCAGATTGTTCAATTACTAAATAAACAGGCCCAATCTGTTTATTTGTATTCATAGTTATATTTCCTTTTAGTGTTAAATTATTAACAGTAGCGTTTAGAGTTAAGTCTGCATTTAATGTTAAATCTAACCCAACAGGAATCTCTTCAATGAAAGCAGTTACTTTTGGACCAATGATTCCTTCTTCTTGGAATATTATGTATTCAGCAGTTTCTCTAGAGTTAAAATCTTCAAGACTAAGTTCTAAATCTATTTTGTCTCCTTTCGAAGTATAATTTGCATCAACAGATTGAGGTAATCCTTTCAGGAGCATTCTTGCACCTAAGATAGTTCCTCCTTCAACATCTTTTTGAGCAGACCAAAGTCCCTCTACCCATCTTGGTTCTTCATCCAATAATTCTATATTTCCTTTATCGACCCATGCAGTTATTGAAACTTCTTCATCTATATTGTATAAGAATCTTGCAACAGTTTCAAAAGATTCAACATTTGTAATTAAATTAATTGATAAACCAGCTACAGCATCTACTAAGGATTTTCCAACATCCGATAGGTCTTCTATGAATCTAGCAACATCTCTCAAATCATTTACTTCACCAACATCACTACCAATAACAGTACTAGCATCTAGCATAGGGACAGTTACAATAATTTCAGCAGGTAAGCTATCAACGAATACATATGCATCAAGGCCCATGTAGTCTTCATCATAGACGGTGTCGTCTATAGCTCCTACTTTGAATTGAACCGGTTGTCTGTGATTAATTTTGAAATCGGCTAATTCTCCGCTACCATCATCATCTAATATTAGTGATTGAATCCAGCTCAAATTACCTGATAAACTTGCCGTTTCATTTTGTAACCCCATGTTATTTTGATATAACATTACAGAACTGCCATTGTATTCAGAATGATCCCATGCCCAAGATGTTGCTTTATCATCTTCAGTAGCATTTGTTATAGCAAAAGTAAAGTTGAACCAACTATCTGTAATTAATCTCAGATTACCAGATGAACTAGAAATTTCAGCAGATCCAGGTAGATGTTCTAATTTGAGTCTAGAATAGATTCCACTCGCAAAACTTGTAAAAATAATATTGTCAATAATTTCATCCGCATTATTTCCACCAGCATAATTTAGATTACCATTATCAACATTCAAAGTAATATTGCTTGGTACATTACTTAGTGTGATATTGGCCCAATGAGATGTCTCTCCTAAATTATCAATTCCTTCAAAATAAACTCTGAATGGTTTTTCTCTCACGGGATTCATTGTGAGTGAAATATTAGTAATACCTTCTCGTGAAAAGAAGTCAATATCTCCTATGTCTGTAATTCTAGCACTAAAGCTATAATCTTCATTTTTTGAAGAAATTACTGATCTAGAATCCGGAGCATTTGAATCTAAATATGCAGATTCATTGTATATTGCAAAGAAATCATCATTACTTCCATCTTTCAAATCTAAATATTTGTCACTTGTCAAAAATACGAACATTTCTTTTAGATATGTAGGTTCATTTTGGCGATTACGAATTCTTATTGCAACTTCACCATCTCCTTCACCTATTGTTGATTGGAGAACTGCTTGAGGTATAGAACGTAGCAAGTCGCCAATATAAACAATTCTTCCTGCTAAACCTAATAAAATATCACTAATAAATCCACCAACTAGTGAACTATCTAAGCTTTCATCATTGTCATTAATAGGTATGGTTGTACCTCCTGTTTCATCTAATTTTAAATTTCCTTCAAGAACTAAGTTTTCAGGTAGATCTTTGATTTCTAATCCTGTAAATAGTTTGTAATCATGGTCAGTCCAAGTAGCACTACGTCCATCTTCAGTATAATATTCGTAATCACCATAAACTATTGATTCTATAGGCTCAGTTGAATGGAATTCAATAACAGTCCAATTCTTTTCAGGCGTTGATTCATTTCTAACTTCTAACCAAACTGACGCCTCAGGCATATTGAGTTCATCTAAGCAAACTTCGTTACCTGATTGATCAAGGTTACAAACTGGCACTCCTTTAACATCAGCCACAATGTGAGATAGGAAAGAATCAGTACCATCACCAGGGTTTAGATTAAATTCATAATATTGGAATTCTAGATCGAATTTTTTATTTGGTTCATTCGGATTGGTTGTTTCGGTTGGTGGAGCATAAACTTCGATTGAATCTCTGTCGACTCCATTATCGTTTTGTGAAACAATTCTTACTTTTAATTCATCTGGGATTTTGCCTCTCGGATTTTCTAAATCAACTTTAATGAATGTTATTTCTTCAAGAGCATCCCCAGGATTAATAGTAGTTCCACTACTCCAGTTATACTTTAGATATCCTATTGCAATTTCTAGGGAATCAATACCATTATTGAAAGGATTTCCAGTTTCATTATTCATAGATACGGAGATTTCATATGGTGCATTAACGTAGTCTACATCTCCCGGATTTAGACCAATGCCACCCCCGTCAGGACCAATGGTGAAGATAAATTCTTCAATAACTACATCTAAGTTATATTCATCAGGTACTTCATTTGCAGGAAATTGTGTGTTTACGCCCCATACATATGTTTGATCATTATTATCCTCATTCTCGTAAGTTATTCCCCTTACAATAGCAACATCTAATGTTTGGTTTAAATCTTGCAATTTTTCGAATTCAAACGATATTCCCACATTAGCTTCTAAACCGACATCCCCATCGATTGGATTTATATCGGTTTGATCGTTAATTAAATCATTAATAACAGGTACAAGTCTTGCACGAATTTCATCATCACCATCTTCATCAATATCAATAGTTACCCATGCAGCATCTCCTTCGTCTAGGGCATTGACGAATGTAAGAATAAATTGTGCAACAATATTTTCTAAGCCCAATGATTCTACCCATGCAGCTATTATTGCAGTTGAGGCACCCCATATTGTAGAGGCTAAATTAGCTTCAACAACACCTTCCTCACAAGGGGCATCAGGAGGCGCATCGGCACCACAACCACTTACATCTATAGTTCCATTACCATTAGCATCATAGGCCCAATAAATTAGATAAGTTTCAGTAAAGATAGATAAAGCAGTACCTAGGAATGAATCCTGATACAAATCTGCATCATTCATCATAGTATTGATTATGTCAGCTTTTATTGGTTCGGGATCATTCACAGATGTAGGTTCTAATCCTCTGTTTGCATAGTCATAAATTACAGTTTCATAATCATCAATATTAGCCACAACATCTTCACTTTCATCCTTACTATTCATTGAAACTTCTCTAGCTTCTAGTAATGACAAATCAAGTTCATTTCCTTCATGAATAGATCTAAGAAAGTTTAATTCATCAATAACAGTATTGTTTATTTCGTCATTTCTTTGGTTAACACTTTGAAAAAAGGTATCTAATTCTTGGGCAGTACCATAATTTGCCTCAAGTTCATTCGGACCTGTTGCTGTAGGTAATAGAACTACTTGAAGAATCATTAATAAAATTACTGAAAAAGTTATAACTTTTTTTCGATTCATTACTTTGAATGAGGATATCTTCATTATTATTATTGAGAAACCATCTCTATAAATAAGGTTATTAG
>Ga0066851_10000663_pt1 | contig 16961 bp, 10 predicted proteins | sample ETNtaG_7_FD_65493 | JGI IMG/M metagenome (GOLD analysis project Ga0066851, IMG submission 65493) | Marine microbial and viral communities from oxygen minimum zone, Eastern Pacific Ocean - ETNP201406SV65 | ecosystem: Environmental > Aquatic > Marine > Oceanic | place: Pacific Ocean: Eastern... | reverse complement strand
CTTCATGTCAGCTGTACGTTTGCTATCAAGCTTCTGGTCTTTTGAACCTTTGACTGCTCTGGAAGCACCTTTACCTGCGGTGCCCTTTGCACCCTTCATGTCAGCTGTACGGGAACTGGACAGTTTACCCTTACTACTTTTACCAGATTTGTCACTCTTACCGCAATGCTTAGCTGCAAGATCTGATAACCTGTTTTCTTCCTTTCCAGAAAGTTTATCACCGCTTTTTACCTTTTTAATCAGGTAATAATCAGAGCTTGAAAGGCGAACCTTGCTTAAGCACTCAATTACATTTTTCATACCTGAATCAGATTTAGAACCCTTGGTGGAACCAAGTTTCTGTGCATCACCTGTACTCACAAATGCGAACAACAGAGCAATACTGATTATTGAACTGTATTTTTTCATTTTAAAACTCCTTTTATTGTGTTTTTTTGTTTTTTTATAGATTTCACTTTATTCAATTTTTTTTCCGTTTCGCTTATAAAGATGTATTTAATTCAATTATTTGCACTTTTTTTATAAATTTATTTTTTAATTAGCAAATTTTCCATAAAGAGACAAGCCTTCTCGACTATCACCAGCTATTATCCCATTCCCAAACGAGTGATAACTCCGAATTTCGGGCTTCAAATGTAACCGACTTTTATCTAAATAGCTATTAAATATTTTATCCCCGCAGTCCACAGGATTTGTATGGATAAAAAACACTGCCTTATCCATTTCAAAATAAATTTTTGTTGATTTTTCTGGATAGGCCCATAAGGATATACCCGGAACTAGATCGAAAGTTTTTCGAGAAACACCCATTATATTTTCTATCTTGCTTTTTGAAATCCCAATGGTCATACCTTGAAAAACATCACACTCAGGAAGAATTTCTTCAGATTGAATCTTTACAGTTTGTTTTATTTGTTTTTGTGCAAATTCTTGATATACCGGATGAATATTTTTTGAATTCTTAATAAATTGAAGAAAATAACCTTCAGGTTCCTTACCCGTATTCATGGCTATTATTCCTAAGTTAAATAATACTTCAGGCACTTTAGGTAGCAGCCGTAAAAGTGAGTTTGCCTCTCCAAACTTCTTTTGTTTAATTAGAATGGAACTACGGAGAATGTTACATTTATGGCCATTAATTCCCAATTCCTCTGCTTTGGACAAATGTTCCTGCGCTTTAGGAATATCACCCAAATCCACATAAACATTTGCTAAATTAAATTGGGCCAATGCATAGCTCGGGTCAGCAGATACAGCTTTCAAAAATTCCTCCTCAGCCTGGATAAAATATTCGGTATAATCACTTTTTGATTTTCCCCTCAAAATCATTTTATCCACCAAAGTCTGAAAATCCATTCTAATAGGTCTTATTCCAAAAACACTGGAAATGGGCATGCTGTATAATCCTCTATGATATTGGATCACACCTATGTTATTGTGTACTTCTCTACCAGGAAATTTATTTTGATAGGTTCTGAAGAACTGGTCCGATTGATGCAAGTCACCTTTTAAATAATATAACATTCCTGCATAAAATAACTCAGCATCTTCAACCATCTCTCCAAATCGTCTCTCTATCATCTTAAGTCGGGTATTTTTTGAAGGATAATTTTTCGACAAAGATTGGGATGAAAGAGCTTTATTGAAAATGGAGTACACTGCGGTGGGGTCATAACCTGCCAAAACTGTGAAGGAGATTCCCTCCTTGTCCGCCTCTATTTCATTCTCAATACTATCTTCATTTTTATGAAACAAATTTGAGTATTCTTCAATCAGGTGATCTGAGGTTGGTGCCCCCAGTTGATCTAGATATCCTCTGTATTGACTATTTAATTTTTCATCAATAAATGGGCTGTTTATATGTCCTGCTTTAACATGAGCCAGCTCGTGCGATAAGATAACCGCAAGTTCATCTTCAGAGCTACACAATGTAACCATTTCACTGCTGACAACTATTTTGTTCCCCGGCAATGCCCATGCACCGGGGGCTCCCGTTGAAATAACATGTGCGGAAACAGAAATATTTTTTACATCTGCCGACACTAAAATTCGATTAAAAACACGGTCCACTGACTTTTGGAGGGGAGTAATTTCCGATGACTGTTTGTGCCCCTTTTTCAATAACGTTACAGCTTGATCGCTTAGCTGAGTCGCACTGAACCCTTTTTGTAATGAGAAAGTCCGATGCGGATCTTTATTAATGATAAGAACAGCGATCAATACTGCAAAAGCTGAGGCCAAACCATATTTATAAATAGGCTGAGTTTTTGTCAATATCCATTGAAACTTTCCACGGGACTGATTGAGCTCTTCCTCCCTATCTTTGACAAATATTTTTGTCTTTATTTCATCATCTAATTGATCAAGGAATTCTGCAGCCTCATTCAAGTCCATATCATTTTCAATCGCGTGCGCAGTTGAAAAATGGATAGAATTTTGTATTAATTTGTCATCAAACATGGAATAATATCTTTCGTTCGTTTATAAAGAGGTGATTTCATAAAATATTTGCATTTTTTTTTATTTTTTTTTCAGACTAGTATTTCTGCAACATTACTGTGCCATGATTTACTGAATTTACTAAACATATCTTTTGCCTCTTGTCTCTCTAAATGAAAATCGTTTTTAGCTAGTGTAAAAAACACCACATATAAATTATCACAAATCTTTCGAAGTCTTCTGCTAATAGTGGATACATTTACATCATATTTATCTGCTAATATTCTTTCTGGTTGTTTTAAAATATAATATTCTCTTAGTAATACTTTTTCTTTTTCTTCTAATGATTTAAAGCCTGACATCAATATTGTTGAAATCATTTTCATCTCACTATCATAATCATGATCTTCTTCTACACCTAAAACAATGCTGTCCAACGAGAGAGATTTCATCCTATTTTTTTGATGGGTAATTACCTCTCTATACACAATAACCTTTAGCCAAGATTCCAGTGAACCTCTTCCATTATAGGAATCAATCTTTGGTTTACCTGTTTTCTTTATTTTTACAAAAAGACTGCTTTTTGTATATGCAAATACATCCTCCGCAATATCTTCATCATCTGCATAATATTGTGAAAATTCATTAATTTTTGGTGCAAACCTCTGGTTAAATATTTCCCACGCTTTTTCGTCCCCTGCACTCATACCCATTGTTAAATATAAATCTGCAGTATGGATTTTTTGGAGACAGGAAATAAATGATTCTTCATCCATGGTAAATACTTTCTCACCGAATGTAGCTTTCAGAGAGATTTTTAATTTTCTAGTAAAATTATTTAATGATATTTCAAATGAGTCAAAATCATCCGTGCACTTTTCATAACATTTTTTTACAGGTCCAGAGAATTTCTTTAAATCAAGTGTTGCCATCTTTAATTGACCTTGTAACCTAAAGGAACTGCCGTATATACCTGTCTTCCTTTTTCATCTCTGTAATTTCTTAAGGATGAGATATGAAGGACTTCTACCCTGGGAGATTCCTGATACATTCCCCTGGAATCATATGGATTAGATATTAATTCACCATTAGTGAATTGTTCCAATCCATAATCTATCGCCTGCTCATTCCCAGTTAATAGTGCATCTCTGAATGATTTCTCTTTTTCACCAATGACGGTTGTTTCTAGAAAATCATATTCATGAATATGATCCCATATTTGCCATCCAATAAAGGCATGGTTGGGAATAATGACGATGACCGGTTCAATCCCAGCCTCTAGCAAAATGCTAGCGAATAAAACAGATAGTTCAATACAATTTGCACTTTTATATTTAAGTGTTTCCTGTGGAAAATTAATTGTTTGACCTATACCACCACCATCATAAACAATTTGATACTCCTTTTTAAGTACATGATATATTTGTTCAGCTTGATGGCGGCTTATTTCTCGATAATCCATTCCTTCCATTTGAGTGTAAGATTCAAATAAGGACTTTTGATAACCAACCACAGCAGAATTATAAAGGGTATTAGTTTTTGAAAGGATTTCACGTGTATCTTTTGGTATAACCCAACTAGCAATTAAACTGAATGGACTAAACTGGGCTTCAGTAATAGAATAAACATCCTGAAGTATTTCCCAATCAATTGAGCCTAGTGCCAACATAACAATTCGTTCAGACCCTTCAGATATTAAATGAGTTGACTTTATTTCATTATTGATACCGATCTTTTTTCCCAATACTTTCCAATCAATATAATAATTGCGGTTTGTACGCAAATCATGCTGCTCCTCCAAAATATTCATATAAGGGTTCAACCCTATCATTGTATCGGAGTTTGCTGCAATAGTTACAGCTAGTTTGTCCCAATCATTCGGAAGACCCTTGAACTTTGCTTGAAGTTCAACCTGAATTACTTTTGGTGAATTATTTTCAATATTCGTCCAAAAAATATATTGCCCTAGTGGTTCCAAATTCTCATAAATCGATGCAGGTATCATAGGGGTAAAATGAGTATAAACTGAAATGTGCTTAGCTACAGAATTTACTTTTAATAAAATTCCGAAAAACACACCTAAGAGAATAACAGATACAGCCATGGGGATTATAAATTTTCTTTTAAATGATTTATTGTTTTTCTGAAATGAACCCAAGTGTTCCAAACCTTTAATCAATTCCGATAGTTGAGTTGGCCTGTCAACGGGGTTTTCCTTTAATAGGTTTTCTAAAAAAGATTGAACATTACTCTCAATGCCACATGACTTGTAATACTCTTTCTGTATAATGCCAGCTGGCAATTTTCCAGTCAACAATTGAAAAAATAATAATCCGATGGTATAAATATCGCTTTTAGTACCTATGGAGCTATGGTCTCCCCTAATTTGCTCCGGAGCAGAATAGATTCCTGCATATTTTCGTTGAATTTTTGATGCGATTTCAGGTCGCATGCCTGTTTCAATCCCAAAACTCACCAGTTTTGGGATGCCCTCCTGTGTGATTAATACATTGTTTGGAGAAATTCTGTAATGACAAATTCCCTCATTGTGCATTATTTCTAAACCTCTACAAAGTCCTAAGATAATATCAATGGACTCTTGTTGACCAAAAGACTCCGACCGGGTTTCCAGTGCTTCATCCGTTTCATCATTTACTAGACCAATCCAATGTCCTAATGTTTTTGGAACATATTCCATGACATAATACGGTATTCCAGCCTCATCAACATCATAATAATAGATGGATATCAAATTGGGATGATCCCATTTTGAAAATAATTTTACATCATCAAGGAATTTTTTCTTTAGCTTCTCCACTAAATCGTTGGAATAATCTAACTCCGCATTAAATGCGAATCGTTTAAGAGCAACCATTCGGTTGAGTTGTGTATCTTTCGCCAGGTAATTATCTCCCAAGGGCTCACTGGCGATAAAATTTAAAATTGTGAAATGATGAATTTTTTCTCCCGGTTCCCAACGGTGTTGATGCCCCACCTGTTGATTTGTATTAAGATTTGAGGTCATTATTTCACTTTAATGAATATCAATTTACCCATATTTCAGCAAATTAATTTACAATCTTCAAGGGAGTTTTACATTATTTTAGTGAAAATAGAATTAGGTTTAATATTTAATCTGATATTTTAATATGTTTCAGAAAACGGGAATCCTCTTAACCCTATTACTCAAACCAGTAAAAATGACATAAGGTGTTGATAAAATATTTCTACTAATTTCTTCGGTAGAGATTTGGATTCCGTGATCTTCTCCCCAAAATAACACATCATCTCCAATAGCTATATCATCATCCCCGAAATCTACAGTTAATTGATCCATACAAATTCGTCCGGCAATAGGATATTGTTTTCCTCTATATCCAACTGTTCCATTTTCAAACCAAGGCCTCGGGACCCCATCTGCAAACCCTGATTGAACCACTCCGATATGTGTATCTTTCTCAGCAGTCCAAATCCCTCCGTAGCCCACAGAAGTCCCCGCATTAATTTTTCTTATTTCAACTATCGTACCCATAAAATTCATTACAGGTTTGACGGGTACGAAACGGGGAACTTCATCTGAAGGATATACTCCATAAAGAAGCAGTCCTACTCTCAGCATATTGAATTTAGATTCAGGAAGAGTTAAAAGAGCGCCGCTGTTGGAACAATGTGTGTATCGAAAATTAATCCCTTTTTGCTCTGCTTTGTGAATAATGGTTTGAAATCGTTTTAATTGAGTATGTGCATATCTCAGATCTCCTTCATCTGCAGTAGCGAAATGAGAATATAGACCTTCACAATCCAATGCATTAAAATTTGCAATTTTATCTAATACAACATCAGTATCCTTTAAATCAAATCCGAGACGAGTCATACCGGTATCTATTTTTAGATGAACTTTTGGAAGAATTTGTTTTTTAATGTAAAATTGCTCTAATAATTCAAAATCTTTCCAACTGGACAAATTAAGAGAGAAATTATACTCAACTGCAGCTTCTATTGCTACCTGATTTAATTTGGAAAAAATAAAAATATTTTGTTTTATACCTGCATTTCTCAATTCTATTCCCTCTTCATGGGTAAAGACTCCAAACCACTTGCAACCAAATTTTTCCAAAGCTTGGCTGATTAAAACTCCTCCATGGCCATAAGCATTGGCCTTTACGATACACATTATAGAACAATCTTCTGCAAGGTTTTGTATTACAGAAAAATTATGATTCAACTGATCAACATGGATATAGGCCTTTGGGCCAATCATTACCATACCATTTATTTTTGGTTAATTTTATAAAGTTTCAATAGATGAATTTGTAAGGGATTAAAATCATCAAAAACAAAATCTGAACAGGCTTCAATCCAACTGCTCAATGCAGCTTTCTCTAATTTGTTTATAAGAAATACCGGTTTATAATACCAATACCCAAATGTCACTTCTGCATGAGTACCTCCACCCTTGATAACATATTCATCCCACAAACAAATTATGTAATCCACTTTTGAGATTACTGCATCGATATCTAAACGGATAATTTTTCGAATGAAAGATTTGTATTTTTCAGGGTGGGCACTTTTCCATAATTTGTATTCTTGTGCATTTTCTTTTATTGCAGTCGCCCTAGACATTAGAGTAGGATCAATTACCTGATGACTTAAATTATGTTGAAGCCATTCAGTCATTTCTCTTCTCCATTCCTGACCTTCATGAGGGGCATTTTCCATGGCACCAGACAAATAAGCAATCATCTTCGGATTCTACGGCGAAGCAGTTGACCATTTATAATCAATAATACCAACATGACTAATCCAGGAATTAACAATAATGACCATCTTTTTATATCCGCCAATAATATAAATAATACAAAATTTATTATCGCTGTAGTTGGAATGAACTGCCAAATGTTCATTGTACTGGATATACTGAAGTCAACTATGCCTATACCGGGAACTATAATACAAACTAGAAAAACACAAACAGATAGAAAATTATAGATAAAATAATCCTCTGTTATCAGAGAAATTGTCACAAATAAAGCACCTAATATGAATAAAAATATTAGAAGAGAAGGCACCAAATACATAACTAATTTAAATGGGAATTCGATGCCTGTTATCAGATATAATATAACACCACTGAAAACACTCAAAACAAAAGATTCAATCACAACCGAACTGACAATAAAAAATATGATTTTTCGATGTGAAACCGGTGATAGAATCAGCTGAAATATTTTCTGATTATTAAAACGATATTCTTGAATATCACTATCTATGTTGATGTACAGTATAATCGCACCAACTAAAAATATAAGATATATGAGCCATGCCAGTGAACTTAATGAATGGTACAGGTTAGCGTTAAAAAGCGATTGGGTATAAAAAAATAAATATACAAAAGCCGGTAATCCAAATACAATCCCCATCACCATAAATGGTCGTGACTTCATAATCCAAATCCTGCGTTTAATAAATGCGATAATCAATCTAATCCCTTTCGAATTAATTGGGAGTCCAGAAGATCATCCAGACCTAATTTCTTAATCTCAAGATCTTTGACAAGTTGAAGATCAATTTTCTCAAGCACTTGAAAAAATACGGATTTAGAGCGACCGTAAAATAAAATTACGTTCCCGTGTTTTTTTGGCGTAACAACAGTCGGAATTTTCTCAATCTGTTCATATAATTCATCCGTCATATTTTCTAATTCCATCTGGAACTGATGATACTCAACAGTAGATTCAAGTAATTTATCTAGGTGCCCATCTAAAACAATTTTACCTGCATCTAACACCAAGATACGATCGTGGTTTTGTTCTACTTCTTTAAGATTTTGGCTGGTATATACAATGGTTTTCTCAGGTTGAAGATCTTTTAAAATTGCCCATGTTTGTCTCGCCGACTCCGGATCCATAAACGCAGTAGGTTCATCAAAAAATATAACTGAAGAATCCAAAACCAGTACTCTTAAAAGCATGGCTTTCTTCTGAATCCCTGTTGAAACATTTCCGGGATAATCTTGTAAATTTTCTTCTATATTTAATTTTTCACTGAAATACTGTAATCGGTTTTGGATTGTGCTATTATCAAGGGAATACAATGAAGCAACAAAATATATATTCTCCTCAAGTGTCATTCCCAATTCCAAGTCAACCTCCATAGGTATAAATCCAATTTCTTTTCTAATCTCTGCCCGTCGTTTTGTTAAGTCCAATCCATCAATATACACGGCGCCATAATTTGGAATTTCAATTCCAGACATCACATTCATTAGAGTAGATTTTCCGGCATCATTCGCACCGATTATGGCAGTCAAAGAACCTTTTTCAATACCAAATGTCAGGTCTGCTAAAACCGTTTTTTCACCAGATAATTTTCCTACTTTCTTTAAGGCTATACTTGCTTCCATTTAGTCCATCATCCTAATGAGCTTCATACCAGGATTCACCCCACCCACAATCCACAACCAGTGGAACGGACAATGGTAAGGCATTTTCCATTTTACTTACAATCAATTTTTTTAATTCATCCAATTCATCATTTGGAAATTCAAACACCAGTTCATCATGAATTTGCAAAATCATTAAGGACTCTAATTTCTCAGATTTCATGGCAGCTTGAATTTCAATCATTGCCAATTTGATCATCTCTGCGGCTGTTCCCTGTATTGGCATATTAATGGCCATTCGTAGGGCGGCTTCTCTCCGAATCCTGTTTTCAGAATCGATTTCCCACACAGGACGGCGACGACCCATAATTGTGGACACATATTTATGTTCCTTTGCAAAGTCAATGGTATCATCAATATAATTTTTGATTCCGGAATATTGAGTAAAATAAGCTTGGATTATGGTTTCTGCTTCATACCTTGGGACACCCAATTCTTGACTTATTCTGAACGGACCAGCTCCGTACATAATCCCAAAATTGATGATCTTTGCTGTCCGTCTGAGCTCAGGTAAAACCTCTTCCTTTGGAATTCCGAAGACAGCTCCAGCTGTTTTTGAATGAATATCTTCATTTAATTTAAAAGCTTCCAACAGTCCCGGATCCTGACTCAAATGAGCCATAATCCTCAATTCAATCTGTGAATAATCGGCTGAAAAGATTTTCCATCCCTCCTTCTGCGCCTTAAATGCTTTCCTGATTTCTCTACCTTTTTCAGTGCGAATCGGAATATTTTGGAAATTTGGATTGGTGCTGGACAATCTTCCTGTGGCAGCAATCGTCTGATTAAAAGATGAATGAATTCTGCCAGTTTCAGGATGAATGAATTCTGCCAGTGGATCCAGATACGTGTTTTTCAATTTGTTTAATTTTCGGTATTCTAAAATTTTGCTTGGTATAGGATGATCGTTTTTAAGACGATTCAAAACATCTTCAGCTGTGGATCGCTTCCTAATCGTAGGTAATTTAAGAATATCAAACAGGATTTGGGCAAGCTGCTGAGTGGAATTGACGTTAAACTCAGTTCCCGATAAAGTATAAATTTCAGCAACCAGTAATTTAATTTGTTTGAGATATTCCTTGGACAATTTCTCCAGAAGATCTTTTTGGACATAGGTTCCTCTGCATTCCATCTCCGTTAAAACCTGAATAAGCGGTAGCTCAACTCTTGAATAAAATTCCCATAAATTTTCCTTTTCAAGACGTTTTTTCAAAACATGGGTTAACTGTAAAGCAATATCTGCATCTTCCACAGCATAAAATGCAATATCTTCCAAACCTACTTCTGCCATGGATATCTGGTTTTTCCCCGTCCCAATCAATTGCTCGATGGGCACCATGGTATAGCTCAAATATTCCTCACTAAGTTTTTCCAATTTATAGGAACGACTGCCTGGTTGTAGCAAATGAGCGGCAATCATGGTATCAAATTCAATTCCTTTCACCTGGATTCCAAAACGATTGAGGATTAAGACATCGTATTTAACGTTCTGACCGGCTTTGAAAATTCTCGGATTTTCAAGAACAGGTTTTACTAGAGTTAAAACTTCCTCCAGTTCATTTTCTCCAAAATATTGGCTCGATTTATCCTTATGCCGAATAGGGATATAAATACCTGAGTCCCGTTCAATTGAAAAACTCAACCCCACGATTTCCGCCTCCATTGTTTTTACCGACGTCGTTTCAAGGTCAATTGATAGCCAAGTATCTTCTTTGATTTTAGAAAGAAAATAGATCAATTCATCCGGAGAGGTTACAGTATTATAAGATTTTTCAGCTTTTTTCTTTTTTGTTTCCTCTTCCTGTTCCATACCAGAAAACTGCCTCACCAATCCATGAAATTCAAATTCATTAAATAAGGACTGTAATACAGAAATATTAAACGGTTTCACAGCTAGATCTTCCACTGAGAAGTCCAGCGGTACGTCCGTATGAATCTTCACCAGTTCTTTACTTAAAAGGGCATCCTCTTTATGATCTAAAAGCCCATTACGCACCCGTTTATTGGTTACCTTTTCCGCATGGTCAAGAGCACTTTCCAAAGAACCATATTCCTTGATCAGTTTTTGAGCCGATTTTTCTCCCACTCCTCTTACCCCCGGAATATTATCTGATGCGTCTCCCATTAATCCCAGTAAATCAACCATACTTTCCGGTGGAACACCCCATCGTTCTTCAACACCTTTATTATCATAAATTTTTGTTTGACCTCTCGAACCTCCTGGTGAGTATAAAAAAACATGATCATTCACCAATTGCATGAAATCCTTGTCTCCACTAACAATGTAGATATCCAATTCTCCATTTCCAGCCCTTTTAACCAAGGTCCCTACAATATCATCTGCTTCAAAACCCGGTTTGGATGAATAAAAAACATTAAGTCCTTCTAATAGTCTCCACAAATGAGGCAGTTGAACCTGTAATTCTTCAGGCATTTTTTCCCGTGTTGCTTTATAGGACGGGTAATATTCATGGCGGAAAGTTTTTTCCTTTGTATCAAAAATTGCTCCAATATAGTCCGGAGATTCTGACTCAATTAATTTCAATGTTTGATTCGTAAAACCGTACAGAGCGCTGGTATGAAGACCATAGGATGTGATGAGAGGATTTCTAATAAGTGCAAAATGACAGCGGTACAGCATGGCATATCCGTCAATCAGAAAAAGTCGTTTTCGGTCAGAATTCCGGGAGGACATAGACTGAAAATTACAGCCTCTATCCTCTTTGCTCAAACTGTGATGAAATGATTTTTAAGATTGCACAAAAAAAACTTTGTATATCAAGGTAGAAACATCTGCTTAATTTGGGATATCAGTTAAAATTATAATCCAACGTCATACCAAATTGAACCGGGTCACCATAACTTTTCCAGAGTTGGTTTGGATAGGTTGGTGGAATAAGTCCAAAATAAAACCCACGAACCACATATCGTTCATCAAGCATATTCCTAACCCAAAATTTGAACGTGGCATTTTGAAATGTTTTCCCTACAGTCAGGTTCAATAATGAAAAGGGGGCAGATTTTTGGTTATGACTGTCTGAGAAATAATATTCTTCTTTGTGAGTCAATTGAACTGAAGTAAAAATTCCAACTCCACTATGATAATTGAACCCAACCGAACCAGTAACTTTTGGAGCCATGGCAGTTTCCCGGTTTCCGCCTGTTCCTACATTCGCAGTATCCAACTGATAACTAAATTCATCCACCCAAGTATCCAGATAACCCAACGTTATAAACAATTGAGTTATTTGAGTGATTGTGTAAGTATTTTCCCATTCCATACCTCGGGTCCAGCCGGACCCTGCATTTTCTGTATAAAACAGAAAACTGTTTGGGTTATCTTTATCTTGTTGACTAGAGATAGAAACCTGTTGATCTTTTCGTTTGCTATAAAACACTGAAACCTGAGTTCTATAGATATCAGTAACTCTCTTTAATCCAACTTCAAAATTCTGGATAAATTCCGGATCAAAAGGCCGGTTTTCATCAGACAGATATGGCTGCTGATTCACACCCCCAGACTTGTATCCCTGGGATACAGAACAATAAAATCTGGTAAATTTATCCTTCAAATAATGAATTGAACCACGATAGCCCAACATGGAATGTTCCACTTTAAATTCCACAGGTGGTAACACAACTTTTTCCCAATTTTCATTGAGGCCTTCTGATGTCCCTTCATAATTCATCATATTTTTTTCGTATCGAACACTAGTTTTTAATTTAAAAGCTGAGGATAGATCATGTTCAAATTGAGCATATCCAGCCATAGCTTTAAAAGCATAGGCACTCCATGCATCTGTGGCAATGCCTCCAAACAGGTATCCTCTAGCATCATCCTGTTCTTTTAAATACTTGGAATATCCACCCAGGATGATTGACCCTATAGACAAACGAATCTCCTGAGAAAGATTCTTCCGATTTCGTTCATTTTTATCATAAAATTCATATGTCCAACCTTCCACAGCTGGATCAAAATTGTGGTTGTCATGCCAATATGTGCTGTCTGCCCAGTCTCCATCATAAGCGTGGATAATATCCGTCTCAGTAAAAGAGGTGATGCTGGTGATTTTCATTTTGTCTGAACGAGTAAAGTGAGCTCTTAGGGAATATCCGTAAGTCTTCTGGCTATCTTTTCCATAATTATTTGAATAGGTCTTGAGATCAGTATTATTGTCCGGAGCCCATGCATCATAACCATTATTTAAGTCTGCCACCATAAACGTTCCCAATACAGATAAGGCTTGCGCTGGCTGGAATCTTAATTTTACTCGAACCAGTATCTCATCTCGTTTGTTAGTGTCAGTCACATTTTGAGATACATTTTTCCGAAATCCGTCAGTATAATTATTAAGACCACCAATGCGAAGGTTTTTATCTCGATCTAAAGGTACATTCAGGGAAAATCCAATCCTGTGGTGATTATCAGAACCGAGAGATACAGATGAAGAGGTACTAAATACATTTGTTGGGTCTACAGAATGAAGTGAGATCAGCCCCGCCATAGCATTGGATCCATAAATTGTAGATTGTGGTCCTTTAAACACTTCCACCTGATCAATATCGTAAAGCAAACCAACCATACCCAAGCCGCTCAGGTCCATATCATCCAAAACAAAACCAACAGAAAAATTGGGTGGACCTTCCCCAAAATAATGACTCCGTTCTCCAATACCACGGATTTGGAAGTATCGTGGACGACTAGTTCCACCAGCCCAGTTAAGATTTGGAATCTGGTCTGTCAATACCTGAAAATGTTCACTGCTATTGCGTTTAATATCACGGCTCGTTAATATGGTCACGCTGGAAGCTTTCTGTTGAAGGTATTCCTCTGACAGCCCTGCCTGAACAATTATGCCCTTAGAACTAACAACGGTTTCAATCATGGCAACCGACATATTGTTATGAGCTTTTATTATTTGAGTTTGGTATCCAATATGAGAAAATGTCACCTTATCTCTAGATTGCACATTTATGGTAAACCGTCCTTTGAAATCTGAAGCGGTTCCAGTTTCTCCACTGGTAATATTTACTCCAGACAGGGGATGATCGTTGCTTGCATCAAGGACAATACCAGTGATTTGTGGATACAGAAAATAGAGTGGAAATAATAAAAGTATAATTTGTTTCATTTTTGTTCCCTACGCTGGTATTATCCAGATCAGGTTTTATGGGTGTGTTCTCAGCTGTTTCATCTGGGTTCGAATCAGCACCCCTGACTAATAAAAAATTAAGAAATTCTGTTATGTGTTACCATGGTGAAAATTTTCTATTTTCACAGTTAATTCATTGAGGAATAATATGTCAAACCCACTACCTGAAATCACAGTAAAATCCATATTTCTCGGAATCATACTTTCCATTATTCTTGCAGGGGCAAACGCCTATCTGGGACTCTTTGCAGGAATGACCGTTTCCGCTTCTATACCAGCAGCAGTTATTTCCATGGGTGTTTTATCCATGTTTAAAAAATCAAATATCCTTGAAAATAATATTGTCCAGACAGCTGCATCAGCGGGAGAATCACTTGCGGCAGGAGTTATATTTACTATTCCAGCCCTCGTGCTCCTGGGTTACTGGACAGAATTTGACTATGTGGAAGTGGCCAAAATTGCAGCCGTCGGTGGTGTAATTGGTGTTCTTTTTACTGTACCTCTCCGTCGAGCATTAATCGTTACAGCTAAACTAAAATATCCGGAAGGTGTTGCAACCGCAGAAGTACTTAGGGCAGGTGATGAAGCCAGAAAGGGAGCTAAAGATGATGGATCCGGCGGATTGAAAACAATTGGAATCGCCAGTTTGGTTGGTGGTGTCATGAAAGTTTGTCAACAAGGATTTGCTATGTGGCATGCTGAAGTTGCAGGTGCAATGGCTTTTGGAAAATCTATTTTTGGTATTGGAACTGATCTTTCCCCAGCATTGATTTCAGTCGGTTACATTGTTGGACGTAATATTGGTATCCTTGTTGTCGCTGGTGGGCTGATCTCATGGGTAGTCGCCATACCTATTTATTCCGCTATTGTTGGATTTGAAGGAAATGCTCTGGACTCAGCATGGGATATTTGGAATTCCAAAATTCGATATTTGGGTGTTGGGGCAATGGTTGTAGGTGGTGTTTGGTCACTCATTAAATTATTCAACCCCCTGGTTAAAGGAATAAAAGCCAGTTTGAATGCGGTAAAAAGTCGATCTGCTGATGGCGATGTTCCATTGGAAGATCAGGATATGCCCATCAATTATGTGGGGATTGCACTTTTAGCACTTCTGGTTCCTGTCTTCCTTCTCTACTTGGATATTATCGGATCTGTAGGAATCGCCGCTTTGTTGTCCATAGTTATGATGGTATTTGGATTTTTATTCTCCGCTGTCGCTGCCTACATGGCAGGAGTGGTTGGCTCTTCCAATAATCCAATATCCGGTGTTACAATTGCCACAATTTTATTTTCATCTCTGTTGTTATTGGCGATTCTCGGTACAGGATCTAGCGTGGGCGCTGCCAGTGCCATTATGGTGGGTGCAGTTGTTTGCTGTGCTGCTGCTATTGGAGGTGACAATCTCCAAGATTTAAAAGCAGGACATATTCTTGGCGCAACACCATGGAAACAGCAGGTCATGCAGATTATAGGTACGCTTGCAGCAGCGGTGGTACTTGGGTTGGTTTTGGATATTCTCCACACTGCTTACACCATAGGATCTCCCACACTTTCCGCCCCTCAGGCAACGTTAATGAAATCTGTTGCTGATGGTGTATTTACAGGCAACCTTCCATGGAATTTTGTATATATCGGCGGTATAATTGCCGTCATCTTAATTATGATTGATTTGAGACAAGAAAAAAACGGATCTGATTTTCGGGTTCCTGTATTGGCAGTTGCCGTTGGAATTTATTTACCGATTACTTTGACGGTCCCCATCTTTTTGGGTGGTATGATCAATCATCTAGGTAAAAAAGCCGGCGCTTCCAAATCATCAGAAAAACGAGGACTCCTTATGGCATCCGGTTTAATCACTGGGGAAGCATTGATGGGTATTCTTGTAGCTGTACCGATTTTTATTACCGGGGAAAAGCATTGGTGGCCAAATTTTAGTGGCTTTGAGTTCCTAGGTCCTGCTCTTTTCATAGGTGTATTTATTTGGTTGTATAAATCTGTATCAAAAAAATAGTTCAATGAAAATTTCAATGGGACTTCTTAAAAAACTACCGAAAGTAGAGCTCCACTGCCATTTGGATGGTTCACTGAACCCAGGAACCATAATAGACTTGGCAGAAAAACAAAAAGTTTCTCTACCTACAACCAATGTGGATGAATTAAAAAATATTCTTTCTATTGGTGATAAAAGAGTCTCGCTGGAAGAGTATCTAGAAAAATTCAAGATTACCCTCAGTGTCCTGCAAACCCCTGAGAGCTTGGAACGTACAGCATTTGAACTCATTCAGGAAGTTTCTAAAGAGAATGTCCGCTATATCGAAGTACGTTATTCCCCTATTCTTCATACTGAAAAGGGTATGACACCTGAAGAATCTGTTGATGCTGTACTGAAGGGATTAAAAACGGGAAAAGAAGAATTCGGAGTCAGGTCTGGAATTATCATTTGTGGAATTCGCAACATCAACCCAAAAATTTCACTCCAACTAGCAGAATTAACATACAGTTACAAAAATAAAGGTGTGGTAGGATTTGATCTTGCTGGTGCAGAAGAAAATTTTCCAGCAAAAGACCATATGGAAGCATTTTATTTTATCCTGAATAACAATCTGAATGTAACTATTCATGCAGGAGAGGCCTATGGCACATCATCTATTCACCAAGCAATTCACTATTGCGGAGCACACCGAATCGGTCACGGAACCCGACTCAGGGAAAACGAGGACCTCATGAAATATGTACAGGATCATCGCATTACCCTGGAGGTTTGCCTTACCTCAAACTGGCATACCCGGTCGGTCCAGTCTCTGGACCAACATCCTTTTAAATTGTATTACGACCAGGATATTCGAGTGACATTGAATACTGATAACCGTCTTATGTCAGACACAACTTTAACTAAGGAATTCTATCTTGCCCATGAACTGTTT
>Ga0066851_10000662_pt1 | contig 16962 bp, 4 predicted proteins | sample ETNtaG_7_FD_65493 | JGI IMG/M metagenome (GOLD analysis project Ga0066851, IMG submission 65493) | Marine microbial and viral communities from oxygen minimum zone, Eastern Pacific Ocean - ETNP201406SV65 | ecosystem: Environmental > Aquatic > Marine > Oceanic | place: Pacific Ocean: Eastern... | reverse complement strand
GCATACTGGCATTACGCTCATAGGTACCAGAGGTGGAATGTCCTTCAAGGCTGCGGTCTAGGGAGCTGGCTAATTGTCATCGATGACGTCGTCCAAGAACGAGACGTCGATATCATCGGATTCTTCCTCTCCTAGATCGTCGGCTAGGTCATTAAGACCCTCCAAGCCTATCTCCTCTTCGGTTCCAAGAAGGTCGTCTACGGTAACATCTGGTTCCCACCAGGATTCCTGCTGGGGCATCTCATCGATAGTGGCCTCCTGAGCGAATGCCTGTGAATCGTCCCCTTCCGAAGTGGGGCTGAGAATTGAGCTGGTTGCTATCTCTTCCTCCTCCGATATTCCCATGGCCTCCCTAGTCAACTCCTCTTCCATCTCGACCTCTTGGGTCCCCATCTCCCAGAGCTGAGGAGCTGCTCTCTTCCGAGGCCTAATGATTAGGGCTCCACCCAGTATGACCATTATCGCGGAGACCATTAGGATGACTGTGTTCAAATCGCCGTCAACCAACTGGTCGAACCATGACTCGCCGCCCCCTCCGGGGCCGTCGGATGATCCGCCTGGAGTCATCTCGGATAGCGGGAAGACCCTGATCGAGTCTATGGAAAGCCTGTGGGCATCCCCATCGAAGGCTACTACAGTTAGCCAGTAGGGGGCGTTGGAGCTGATTGGGGTCGGTCCGATAACCTCGAACGAGGTGTTTGTGTTAGCTGAAGATGAGACTTCTATAGCATCCCTTGTGTCGGAGAACTCCATTGAGCTAGCGAACACCTTGTATGACGTGACTTGAGGATCTTCGGACCCCTCCCAAATGACTTCTATCCGAGTCCCGGTAGCATCCCAGTAAGCCATTATCTCAGTCACCTCTGGTAGATGCATTCCGGGGTCCTGCGAATTCTCATCGACTGGGCTTATCATCGACGTCTCCAGGTTGTCCAGCCACGCATTACCGGATGAGTCAACTGAAACCACTGCCACCCACACAGGAACATCGGGCTGAATCTCATCCCCGCTTGAGAGGGACTCCAGAAGAGCCTGGCCCCACTCTGACCTGTCCATGATGATTGATGGCTCAAGTCCTTCAGTACTATCGAATGGGGTCCCTTCGACAGCGAAAATCCAGTATTCTTCTATGTCCGGATCTGGGCTCGCGGAGAAGGAGACTAAGATCCCGTCCCCGGAATCTGGAGACCGATCCTCCAGGGTTGGTGCTGGAATCCTATCGGGGGGGAACGTGTCGCCCCTGTTGTCTATGGGAGTGACCAGGACCATGTAATCGCTCAACCCCGATAGTATCGCATTGCCGGCTATGTCATGGATTGTCACGGTAACATACAAGGGCACATCTGGAGATATGCTCGATGGCGATAGTTCGTCCGCCTCAGTACCGTATAGTGCTGAGGAGATGGTTACTTCGAGTCGTTGGGAGTTGCCTATCTGCCTCTGGTCAATCTCCACAAGGTTGCAGGATCCACTCGATGCGCAGGCGAGGCTGATGTCTGTCAAGTCGTTAAGTGGGAAGTCGGAAACCCACACGGTGTAGTGGCTGAAGTCTTCGGCCATGCTCCTGTCCCAGCTTACGTCGATTGCTGTACCATCATCATCTGGATGGTCCCATGCCTGGAGTTCCGAGACAAAATCCGGAGGGGTGAATTCTGTTGAGTCCAGTTCTGAGTAGCTGGCAGTCTCCACCACTAGGACGTCGTTGACGTTCTGGTTGCCCCAGTCGTCGACCGCAACCACCCCTATCCAGTATACCACGTCATTATCGAGTGATGAGTTGCCTATCGAGTCGATTACGACCTCTTCAGTCGTGCAGTCGGTGACGAATTGTGCGACTGGCCAACCATCCACAGAAGTAGGAGCAGTCCATCCGGAAGCAGGAAGGATGTATACCACATGGTAGGAGCAGTCCTCCTCCTGGTTCGGGTCCCAGCTCACGATAATCCTGCCACCCTCGTCGTTGGGCGCGTCACTCGCAGTCGTACCGGTGATCGGTGCGGGAGCGATCCCGTCGTTGAGGCCGCCAGCTGTGACGACTGGCCCTACTATGGTCGCATTGGACTGGTCGAACTGCCCGGCTTCATCCACGCAGGCTATTGCGAACCAATAGGGCACGTTGCCCTCCAGCTCGAGTACGGACGAGTTCCCGGCGGCGAAAGCGAAGTCGATTGGGTTTGAGAGTGCGATTGCACTGGTAATCTCTTGCTGAACAGCCCATATCCGTGAGAACTGTGGGTCGAGCTCCTGACAAGCTGACCACTCCAGGGAAACTGTCCCGGGGCTACCACCAGACACCGGTTGGGCCTCTAGCCACTCTGGAGGAGCAGGTGTCTCGTCGGTGGGAGTGGCATTTCCTTCCCACGAAACCGGGTCTCCCAGGCTTCCGTCAGGATACTCTATTGATATCGCTGCCCTGTACTGTCTCTGTTCGGATAGCTGGACCTCGGAGCCGTTGCTGTTTCCTGTTGTGAAGACGGTTGTGGTCTGGGACCAATACGGGATTCTCTGGTACGAAGGCAGGTTCTCCAGGTCTGCCTTCGAGGGAGTCCACATTGGGTCGTCAGTTGAGTCCCACAGGTATACCCTGTATGCCATCCAAGCCGAATCCTGAGCGGGGAGCCACGATGCATGCAGGACGCCCCCCCCATCATTGGGACGGTCATACAGACTAGTCATCACCGTAGGGGCCTCTAGACGCTCCCAGTCATAGGAGAACCTAATCTTGATTCGACCGTCGTGAGGAGATTGCATCTGGAGGTGCACGTTGGATGACATGGAGCCTGGGGGGGTGTTGAAGATTGCAGTCTGGAATGACTCCTGGATTTGTGGGTTTAGTTCGGCTAGGTCCCAACTTGCCGTGTAGTTGAGATGAGTCGATCTCGCCCAAATCCAAGACCCCCTAGAGGGGGATGAGAAGGTGAGTGATCCAGGATAAAGAAGCAAATCCGAGGAGTTTGCCTGATTGTCATCAGCTGGAATTGATAGTGGGGAGTCTTTGGATACGATGGTGGTGGACATCCCCGGTCTGGTACTATCGGTGATGTCTAGAGTCATATCTGCGAAAATCACATTGAGTGGGTAGGCCCTCCGCTGATCCTCCCTCGGGATTTCCCTGAGTGTCTCCATCGGTTTGTAGATGTGGAGTCCGTCTTCACCTATCACGACAAGGCCCACCCATGGGTCGGCATCGCTAGCTATGGCCCCCTGCAAATCGGCGATCTTGACCACGCCATGGTCCCCCGTGGATCTTACAACGCTGATCTTGCTAGCTGAAATGGCTGCTAGATGGGTTCCGTCTGACTCTAGGTCGGTTATGGGCCATGCCTGGAGGTCTATCGCCCCCAAACCGGCCTCCATTGCCATGGAAGAGGCGTTCCAGTGGACCAGGGGTTGGCTCGAGGTAGCGATGTGGACCCCCCAGATGTCGGACTCTACTGCACTTACGTCGTTACTTGGTATCATGTCAATGTTGTAAGTACCGTTGGAGCTGTCGGTAGATAGGTCCCATGCAGATACTCCGGGTCTAGTAACCCCCTGTCCGTTGTGTGAGATGAATAGAGCTGAGTCATGATGAAGGGTGATCTGGGATCCTGTGGAGGTGTCGTTTACGGTCCTAGATACTGAATCCGCGTAAACGATTCCTGCGACAAAGTCCCCGACCAAACCGTCCGCCCTCCCTATCGTTCCAACGATTCCGAGATCCTGATCGAGTACAATCAGTCCCGATGGTCCCCCTACCAGCACTGATCCGTTGACAAGAACCGGTTCTGGAGGGACAAAGAGGTGATTCGAGATTGGGGTTGGGAGTCCGTCCACCGTGGTGATGGGATCATCCCAACCGTACTTTGTTAGGTTCCAAAGCCCTATCCCACCGTGTGTTGAGACGAGGATGTGGTCTCCGAATTGAACGAAGTCGGTCACTATGTTGCTGGGAAGCCCTGCTAGGAGGCTGCCCTGCCCCCATGACCTGGATTCTGGGTCAAATGTCTGGAATCCTGCGGAGCTCCCTGCCCATCCCATTAGGCCGATGAGAAAGTTCTCCCCGTCATAGTGCACTCCGTCCATCTGATTGTGAAGCGCGGGAGGAGTCTGTTGCACGGACCTCTGGCTGATGTTGAAAGAGAATAGTCCGTCTCCGACCGTTGTGGCCCAAATCTCCTGGTCCACTATCATGATTTCATTTATCGACTCCGAGAGTGCATCGAAGCCATACTGCCAGTTCACAGAACCGTTGTCGAGTAGCTCTCCCTGCAGGACTGTGGATCCCAGGTATGAGTACTCAGAGGAGCCTATGGTTACCCAAACGTGCGTTTCATTGGAAATCATCTCGTGTACGACGCCCGAGGGGAGTCCGACTAACTCGTCGAATCCGCCCTCGATCAGCCCAGTGATATCGAGCCTGTCCACTCTGTTGATTCCTGAGAGGTCGCCTGATCTGCCAATGGCATATGATCTAGTGCTCCCAGTAGGGGCCCTTGCGATTGAACATGAGTCCATCCCTAGACCGATGACCTGCACAGAAGTGGCTGATGATCCGGATGTGATTATTCGGGATATCCCCCCGGCTCCGTCATAGTGAGAGACCAGCAGTAGGTCTTCATCGTATAGAATGCCTCCGGGAAATACTGGGTTCTCGGAGACTCCTATTTCCGGGGTGAGTGTGTCTAGGAAGTTGTTTGATGAGTATTCGAAGCGATCTATTCCGACGTTTTCAGTGTCGAATCCAATGTACAGAATCTCGTTCTCCTCATCGCAGGCGAGAGCACGGGCATCCTTGTCAGCCATGTTTGAGTTGTCGATGGTAATCGGGGAAATCCATTCTTCTGTAATCCCGTCACCGTCATGGTCTGCGAGGTCGAACCGGGCGATTCCCCCTCCCACGGCCCACCACTGCCATGCGCTGAAACCTATTGCAACGTGAACTATGTCGTGGCAAAGCACGATATCGGCCCCGTATCCATCTGGAATATCATTGGTTTCTACCTCCCATGTTGTCCAGTTGCTGTTGTTACCTGATAGTCTCATCACATGCCCATCGTTTCCATAGCCTGAGGCAGTCCAGAGATCGTCGCCAACCACTCTCAGAGAGTAGAAGTCCAGCTCAGATTCGGCAGGTAGACCGTCTCCGGGGAGCCATGAGGGAAGCCATGATTCATTGGAGGGATTCCAACGCAATATCCCATTCATGCTGGCGAATAGATACTCCCCCTGGTATTCTACCATCCCCCTGATCCTCCCATCAACATCATTCCATTGGTTCAGTAAAGTCATGTTTGAGACGGAGAATCTCCTGAGGATGTTGTCACCATAGGCCACCCACATTTCGCATGATGAGTTCATTGGGAAGCAGTCACCTAGGTACTGTGCGTTCACCCTACCCACATCTCCAATCGTCTGAAGGTCATCCTCCCAGTCATCCGAGGTCGTGTTCCATCTCAGAATAGTGCCGGGATCCCCTGCCCCTCCCCAGCCTGAGGTCTCTACGACGCTGATCCAGACCTCATCGCCAATCTGATTCATCCCGTGGATTACACCGTTGAATCCAAGATGGTTGCCTGCATCAATTGTTGGCAGCGTAGTGTTGTTGTCCAGATCGATCCTAGTGATCTCGTCCCTGGAGTTCCAGGGGTTGGCTCTTTGAGGTGAGTAGTACATCACCTCGTCAACAATCAGGATCTCTGCGGGAGAGTAGTTTGGCAGTGTTGGACCATTCTGATTTGAGCCCCTGCCCCATTGTATGAGGGTTGTGTCGTTGTTCAGATCTATGAGTGTGAGTCCGAAGTCGCCTCCTGCCCACATAGTGCCATATTGCGAGCCTGCGATCATCACTGTAACATCGTCATCATCTATGATTCCCTGTGAGCCGTCCCACGGAGTCAGCCACGATCCTGAGGAGAGGTTGAATCGAGCTATTCCTAGGTTCTCGAATCCCAAGTAAAGGATGTCTCCGAACTTGTGGACGCGTGCCCTCTCGGTGTCGTCTCCTGCGGTCCAGACTTCCACAACTGAGCCATTTGAAGTGTTGATTACGGCAGCTCCCTCGGTGGTACCCGCATAGAGGAGATCTGGGCCAATTGGGTCCACCGAAATGACAAATCGAGATGGCATGCCGTCCCCTTGACCTCCTCCGCCTCCTCCTCCGTTGCCGCCTGATGTCCAGCAGTCCTCGAGTGTGAATTGGGACTGGGGGTTATTGGCATCGGGCCAGTTCCACATGCATGCTCCCCTGTTTGTCCCTGCATAGACTCCGTTAGAATCGCTCGAAACATCGTAGAACTCGAAGGGATCATTGTTCCACCCGGGAATACTGGTTGGAAGCAAGTCCCATGTCGAGCCATCCCATCTAGCTAGGCCTCCGTTAGCGTTCGAACCAGAGTTCTGAACCTCCGAGCCAACCAGCAAGCCACCGTAGAAGTCTAGAGATAGTGTGTTAACGTCCTCGTCTGGAATTCCGTTGGGATCGTCAGGAGTCCAAAGATCGACGGTGTCGCCTGTCAATCTGTCGATTAGCAGGATTCCCAGACCAGGTAGCCCTAGGTAGATTATCTCCCCGTCTACTGCAACAGGAGCTGAGTCAAGGTTGTCCACTCCCAGAGACTGCCATGACCCTATGATTTCTGGTGTGCTTAGATCGATTCGCATCACTCCTGCTTCCTCGGTTGCTAGGTAAGCAATTCCATATCTGGTTGCGATGTCTCTGATCCTATCCGAGTCTAGTCCGTCGCTCTCGGAAAATGTCTCAATTACATTGTTTGAATCGGTTGAATATAGGGAAACCCCGTCCTCCAGATGCCCTATCACGAGAGTTTCTGTGTTGGAGTCGTATGCAAGGCTCGTGACCGAGACGGAATTGAGTCCTTGGATAGTTTCGAAGTAGGATCCGTCGATGTTGCTGAGCCTATGCACGCCGCTGCTGGTGGTTCCAACCCAGACCCAGCCATCTTGATCTTGGACGATTGAGGTGATCTCTCCTGCCTCGAGCTGGGAGGTCAGACTGTCTGCGATGTCTACGGGTTCTTTCCAGAGGTTGTCTTCCTTATCCATCATATCAATTATGGTTCCTGAGGCTATCCAGATTTCACCGGCCTCTCCGTCGTCGATGATTGCTGTAATCTGCGGGTCTTCGATAGAGGGGCTACTTACTAAGTGGAAGGAACCATCGGAGATATCCTCCATAACACGCCCAATTGTTCCCGAAGAGTCCCCAATAATTGCCATTGATTCCAGAGGGGATCTTTGGAGGCCCCCTGGCCAAGCACTGATGCTTGAGGCGGTTCCTGTCAATCCCAAGTCTTCCAATGGAATTTCTGAGCTGAATAGGAGTACATCGGTGTCGTAAGGCTGCACTTGCTGTTCTCCGAGGATGTAGAGCCATCCGGGAGCTACAGCCAGTCCGACTAGGTTGTCTGAGGAAAGCCAATTCGATGATGTCCAAGATGGCATCCAGGATTCTGAAGAAAGATCGAACCTATCGATTCCCGAGTCAGAAGTGGCGATGTATAGAATATCGTCCGAAACCAAAATGTCTGCTATTTCTGATCCAGAAAGAACGTTCGAATCATCCCATACGATGTTTCTGTCAACGTCAAGAGACGTGGGATCGCTGGCTGAGACATTGTATTCGATTACTCGTACTCCGTTGCCCTCGGTTGCCAGGAATATTTCCCTCCCCTCGATATGCATTCCTATTGGTGTCTCAACCTCCGAGGATGTGCAGAATTCAAATGTCTTCCAAAGAGCTCCCTTGGATGGCATTAGATAATGCAAATTGCACTCAGAAGCACCCCATAGAATCCCGAAGATGTCCACTCCCATAGACAATATCGGATCTGAAAGGGAAGAGTTTGTGTCAGCTGGGATTTCTGCGATTGAAGCAGAATCCGATAGCCCCATTGCAGTGATGTTGCCCTCGGAATCTCCAATGTATAGCAGGTCTCTATTTGGATCGGAGATAATCGAACGTCCAGCGATATTGTGGGTGATGTCGATGATGCGCTTATTCGCATTGTCATCCAGTTGAAGAAGGTCGTCGTCCACGAGAATGTACAGCCTCCCATCAGTGGGATTGTACGCACTACCGTGAATTGAAACCTCGAGTGGACTGAATGAGAGTTTTGGATCTACGGGACGGAGGGCCTCGATAACCAGATCTGTAATCTCTATCCCTGTTGGAATCTGCCAAGATGCATCGCTAATTGTATTGGGTTTAAGTGAAGCGTCCAATATCCCATCTACCAAAGTTGGCGGATTCTCAGAGAAGTCGTTTTGCCGTCCTAGGTCGCCTCTGCCACTCCAGTCTAGAATGCTAGTTTGAGTATCCATTATAGCGATCTGAGGTTGATTGGCCCAATATCCGTCACTTCCGTTGACTGATATCTCCAGAGTGAGGTTATCGATTACGGCACCAGGTGCGAACTCCAAGAATAGGTCAGCCAGAGCAGGTGTTCCGTTCGCTGGATCGGCCCCTGTAGCTTCAAGAACTATCCATCCAGTGTCGTTACTGCCATTCACTCCCCATGACTTTCCTAGTGTGTCCTCTCTGAGGGTAGTCTCTCCCTCGAGATTGCCAAGTGTAGCTGGTAAAGACGGGTTCGCCCCCCAAGGGAGTAAGATCATCAGTGCCACAAGGCCAATTGCCCTAGTCTTGATCCCGGAATGATTGCCACTGGAGTACATAGAACAGAGCATGTCCCTCGTTGTGCAATTTATGAAGGGTAGGGGTACTCGTCTGCCACTTGCTCATTACTTTCTAGACTAGGAGTTAGATTAGCGAAACGAGGCCATATTGGCCGATAATACCAGAATTCGCAATAGGATAGCATCAAAGGAGATGGTTCTTCCGACAGCATCCGAGGTGACAGTGTGAGCAACAAGCAACTCCGAGATGACGCGTTAAACTACCATTCCTCTAATCCACCAGGAAAGGTGACAGTCGTCCCGACGAAGCCACATGGGACCCAAAGAGACCTGTCTCTGGCATATTCTCCCGGTGTTGCCTACCCATGCGAAGAAATAAGGGACAATCCGGAAGATGTGTATCGCTATACCTCCAAAGGAAACCTTGTTGCTGTGATTAGCAATGGTACTGCCGTCTTAGGGCTAGGAGATATTGGAGCCCTAGCGAGCAAGCCTGTGATGGAAGGGAAGGGGCTATTGTTCAAGGCATTCGCTGATATTGATGTTTTTGACATCGAAGTGGACCGAACCGATGTGGATCAGTTTGTAGAGGCTGTTAAGGCCATTGCTCCCACCTTCGGTGGGATTAACCTCGAAGATATCGGAGCTCCAGAGTGTTTCGAGATTGAGAGAAGGTTGGTTGAGGAATTGGATATTCCAGTGATGCATGACGATCAGCACGGTACAGCAATCATCTCTGGTGCTGCTCTGCTAAACGGTTTGGAAGTTGTCGGAAAGAGCATAGAGGATGTGAAGGTCGCAATACTGGGCGCAGGTGCTTCTGCAATCTCATGTGCCAAGCACTACATTAGACTTGGAGTAAACAGAGAAAATCTGGTAATGGTGGATTCCAAGGGCATTATTACCTCGGAGAGAATGGAGAATGGTGAACTCAATGAATACAAATCTGAGTTTGCAAGAGATATTGATGAGGGCGGGATAGAAGATGCCCTGAAAGATGCCGATGTTTTTCTTGGGCTGTCCAAAGGAGGGGTTGTTTCCCCGGATATGGTGGTACCTATGGCAGAAAACCCGCTAATCTTTGCTCTGGCAAATCCCGATCCTGAGATTACTCCAGAGCAAGTGACTAGCGTTAGAGATGATGCGATTGTGGCAACCGGTAGATCTGATTATCCCAACCAGATTAACAATGTTCTTGGTTTCCCTTACATCTTTCGAGGCGCTCTAGACGTTAGAGCTAGTGAGATTACTGAGGAGATGAAGATGGCTGCTACCAAAGCTCTGGCTCAATTGGCTAAGGAACCTGTGCCCGATGATGTGTCATTGGCCTATGGGGGAGAGCAAATGACGTTTGGTCGGGACTATCTGATTCCAAAGCCATTCGATGCAAGGGTCCTGATTTGGGAGGCAAGCGCAGTTGCAGAAGCTGCGGTAAAGGGAGGAGTTTCTAGGATATCCAAAGAAGAGTTCGATCTGGACAAGTATCGTGAGAAACTGGAATCACGTCTTGGTCTTACGAGGTCAATCATGAGGAGGGTGATTAATCAGGCCAAGAGGGATCAGAAGAGGATTGTATTCTGCGAGGGTGAGGATCCCACTATTGTCAAGGCGGCTTCTCAGTGTATTGCTGAGAAGATTTGCATTCCAATTCTTCTAGGACAGAAAAAGAGGATTGAGAAGGTTAAGGATGATTTGGGCCTAGAATTCGATTGTGAAGTCATTGACGTAAGGTACGACGAAAGGAGGCGTGGCTCATATGCTGAAGAGTTGCATCGACTGAGAGGGAGGAGGGGGATGACCAACGAGGATGCTGTAAGGCAACTGAAGTCTTCAACCTACTTTGCGCCAATGATGGTCAGAATGGGAGATGCGGATGGGTATCTTGGAGGAGTATCCCATCAATATCCAGATATCGTGAAACCGTGCTTGCAGGTTATCGGACCCAATCCTAATTCTCATCGAATTGTAGGAATGTACATGATGACGGTCAACGGTCAACTAATGTTCATTGGAGATGCAACGATCAATATTTATCCAGATGCTAGGACACTGGCAGAGATAGCGATCCAAACTGCAAAGGTTGCCAAGAGGTTTGGAGTAAAGCCAAAGGTAGCCATGCTGTCTTTTTCCAATTTCGGGACATCTTCGGAGTTGAGGACTGATCGAATTGAAGAAGCCATAGAAATAGTCAGGAGTATCGATCCTGATTTAGTGATCGACGGTCCGATGCAAGCAGACACTGCATTGGTCCCTGAGATTCAAGAGGACTACCCCTTCATGTCCTTCAATGGTCCGGCCAACGTACTTATTTGTCCAAATCTTGCTTCTGCAAACATAGCATACAAGCTTCTGCAGAGGGTAGCTGGTGCTGAGATGACTGGCCCCATATTGGAAGGACTTTCGAGACCGGCGCACGTTCTGCAGAGGAGGGATAGCGCAAGAGATGTGGTCCACATGGCAGCAATTTGCTCTGTAGATGCTCAGAGAGCCGCTGCTCAGAGGCTAGTCGACTAGAGTGGTGTCGGTCCTGAGCTGAGTACTTCCTCTGAGCACCCCTGTGAGTACTGCTCGAAGTTCTCTATGAACATCTGAGCTAGTAGATTGGCTACGTTGTCGTACCTGGTCTTGTCGTCCCAAGTTTCCCGCGGCTGAAGAATCTGGTCTGGCACCCCCTCACAAGTTGTGGGTATTTCGAAACCAAATCTCTCGTCTCTGACGAAGACTACGTCCTCGAGATCACCATTGATGGCAGAATTGAGAAGTTTTCTAGTCCAGCTAATCTTGATTCTGCTGCTGGCATCGGCTCCTCCCGCAATCCAGCCGGTATTAATCAGCCAGCACTTTGCATCATTTTCTCTGATCTTTTTCGATAACAAATCGGCATACGTACTCGGGTGCCTAGGCATGAATGGAGCCCCGAAACATGTGGAAAAGGTTGCTTGTGGCTCTGTTACTCCCATCTCCGTGCCTGCGACCTTTGCTGTGTATCCAGACATGAAGTGGTATGCTGCCTGTTCTGGGCTTAACTTTGAAAGCGGAGGTAGAACACCGAAAGCATCACAGGTTAGGAAGACCACGTTTTTCGGATTTCCAGCCATTGAATCGGGAGTGCGATTCTCTATGAATTCAATTGGATATGACCCTCGGGTGTTTTGAGTTAGCGAACCATTGTCGAAATCAGGTGTGCCATCGGCATTTAGGACGACGTTCTCCAGAATCGATCCTCGCATCTTGGTAGTTGCAAAGATTGCTGGTTCATCCTCTTCTGAGAGTCGGATGAGCTTGGCATAGCAACCACCTTCGAAGTTGAAAACGCCCCTATCGGACCAGCCATGCTCGTCATCACCTACCAGGGCTCGGTTAGGATCGGCAGATAGGGTAGTCTTTCCTGTTCCAGATAGCCCAAAAAATAGGGCTGATTCGTTCCCATCGGTGTTGGCTGAACAATGCATCGGAAGTAGTCCCTTGGCTGGAAGAATGTGATTCATTATAGTGAAAATTGCCTTCTTTATCTCCCCGGCATAATGGGTCCCTCCAATTATTACCAGGCCTCTGTCAAGAGCTAGGATCACAAAGACTTCCGAATTAACTCCGTCGCTCATACTGGACTTTAACTCAGGAGCATGGAGTATAGTGAACTCAGGTATGTGAGTCTCGAGTTCTTCTTCTGAAGCACGAACAAACATATTGTGCATGAAAGCTGCATGCCATGCCTTCTCAGTAACTAGCCTGACTGGCATCCTGAATGCAGGATCTGCCCCACAGTATGCGTCTTTGACGAATAAATTCTCTACTGAGTTTAGATGTCCCCGGACCTTGACTAACAATCTCTCAAAAACAGCAGGTGCAGTCGGCCGGTTTACCTCCCCCCACCAAACTTCCTCTGCCATGCCGGCCTCATCTACGATGAACCTGTCATTAGGAGAACGTCCTGTTCTCTCTCCTGTTACTGCTAGGAGTACTGAATCGGAAGTTAGCTTAGATTCTCCTAGTTCTACAGATTTGGTGTGAAGGGACTCCCAGTCCATATTCCAGTGAACCTTGCCACTCGGTTCCAAGCCATGAAGAGATAATTCAACAGTCCTTCCCTTAGAGGAACCCTGCATCAACTTACCCCGTTGCTCCGAATAGCATCAAGTCTTCAAGCGTTACGGCTCGGGGGGGAATCTCTCTAGGCAATTTGCCTTTCAGAATGGACCAAAGAGGGGATTGGATTATGCAATACATGCTCTGTTGCGGTGCGATGACCGGAGATGAATCGCCAGACAAGGTCATCCGAGAGCGGAGGTTCAAGCTCCCTTCCGGAGTCTCGATAGGAAACCTCAATCTTTCATCGGAGAAAGATTCCGCAGATGCAGGAGAAAGTTCCGAAGAAAGTGATGAGGCGCTTGGAGAGTTCTTCGATCCATTCACTAATCCTAGTGAAGACTCCCCGGGTTCAGTCAGGAAAGACGGGAGCGTTGAAACTCCTCCAGAACGGGATATTGTTTCTCAGATAGCGATAAGGGGTGAAGAGCGAGTAAACTGGATCCTAATGGTCTCGATGGTGGTCTTATACAGCGCTATTAGCATACAAATTGGCAGGATTTTTGATTCCACTGTTGGGACATTGCTTCTCATTTTCTTAGCATCGATAGGTTTTGCACTGGGAGAAAAATGGATACCAAAAGAGAAAATGAAGCTGTTGGGGATTACCTGGATAATCATTTCAATGAAGGTGCTTTATGGGCTTGCAATAGAGCTCAGAAATTGGGAGTTGATCACAAGTGATCTATCTCTTGGAGTGGTATTACTACTATTGGTAGGGGTCAATATCTTTGTTGCTTACAGACATGATCAAGATGCTATCGCAGCACAATCTACTCTTGTTCTACTCGCCATAGGTTCGACTGCTGGAACGGAATTCGGAGAGGTTGGCGTTGCTGGGATGATCCTAGTTGCAACCGCAATTCTCCATGGAATCGCTCTAAACAGAGATTCAGGGAACCTAGCCTCTCTCGGGATTGCCTCTTCGAATCTTTGGATAGGGATGCATGCGATAACTGCGCAGTTCTCTGTTGGACCTCTGGAGGTAATTCCAATTGAGGGTGAATTGCTACTTTTCCTACTACTAATGACGGTTACATCGATGAATGCATACATGGCAACAAAATTTGCCAAGGAGGTGAATTGGTTCTCACATGGTTTCGAGGCTTTTGGCTTGGGGAAACCGGGACTTTGGGGCGTCTCAATATCAATAGGGATGGCGGGAGCATTGCTGGCCGTTACTTCGAATAGAGAAGACCTGGGTTATGCATTGGGCATGGTCACCTTTCTTGGGGGTGCCTTTGGAGGATCTTATCTTGTAGTCAGGGGGGTTGAAGCAAGAAGGGTGTATATTCCGTTATCTGTTACAGCATCGATTCTGACGGTGATGCTTCTGAATGGGGATCTGTTCGATGGAATTCTTGTGTTTTCCGAATACCAAATCTTCACCTTTGTTGGTGCTTCCGCCACAGTAGCAATTATCCTTAGAGACCAGAATAGCGTCACAGATCGAGTTCTATGGACCGGTTCAGTGGCAATCCTGGGAATATTGGTCCTGCTTGTCCCTACTGGTTCCCCATCAGAAGGGGATGGTGGAGTCCTTCTATTGGGAATTCTCTCTTTTCTCCACATCGGGACTGCTTCTCTGGCAATTAGAAGGGGTTCACCCTCTCTCTCAGGGGTAACCGTTCTACTTCCTTGGTCATGGATTCTAGTTGCAAAATTAATTGAAGAGTCGGTTCGAACAGTTATGCTAGCAAATGACATCTCGGATTATAGTGGTGCTATTTATCTCGAAACAACCCCTCTTGCGATTTATCTTGTTTTGTCTTCGATACTAATGTTCGTTGTCAATTCACGGATAGAAGAGTCTGGGATTAACCTAGCTTCTGGGTTTCTGGGGATCACTGAGATTTCTGCCACAATTAGAGACTCTGAACTACTCAATCTATGGAGCATCGGACTTTGGTTACCGATGCTAACGATTCTTCTATTGGCACAATTTGGTGGTTTCACTACTGTTTCTTTGGTAGCATTGCTTGCACTATTGTCGGGATTGCACATCTCGAGCTTCATTATGGGGCTCAGAAATGGAAATGAGCAGTTGATTGTGTGGGTTTTGGCGATTACTTTCTTGATTGTTCAATGGAGGCATGGTCTTGATGAGGTGATCATGTTACTTATGTGCACGACAGTCGGTTCGATTCTCTACTTTGGTGAAGAGTCTACCTTCAGTCTCGGAATGGGCATGGTGTCAATCCCAATGCTAATTTTCGGCACTGGGAGAAATTCCACTAGCGACCTGAAGACTCCTGACTGGTTCAATGGGCTGACTGATGGAGGCCTACTCGACACCATTCCGGAGACTGAGGTATTCGCCCTCATTAGTGTCACATTGATGCTTGGAGTATTCCTACCTAGGGCGAAGACAATGGAATCGCTCCTGAAACCAGCGACATCTTCTCTAATTCTAATTGTTATCGCAGTTTTCCTTACAATGGATTCGAGCAACTTGCTTCGTTTATCATCTGCAATGATGTTCTTTGCTACTTCAATTTGGCTGATCTCGAAGGGAGAAATTAGATCTGAATTGAGGACAATAGCAAGGAGAGAGTCTGTTGTGGGAATGATTGCTGGCAGGACCACAGTAACCAGTGGATCATTTGATTCTTACAGGCCCAAAGTAGCGGAGATGGAGGAGCTTAGGAAAAAGAAGAGGGAGTTAGCAGAAACTAGTGACGAGTCGGAGCTCCTAACCTCCGAAATAACCCATACGCCAGTTGTAGGATTGGTCGTACTGGGAATTGTGATTTTCGGTTCAGTACTGAGTGTATCTTTTGGCTCTGGGCCATTGGTCCTAATTGTCTCTGGAGTATTCTGTTGTATCGTGGTTTTTCTAATTAGGAATCGAACCAGGGGTCTAGAGCTAGAGTTGCCTCACTTTCTGGGAATGGAGATGCCGATTGCACTGACGATATCTGGCGTCTGCATGATTATAATTTCTGGTCACGTTTTCCCTCCGAGTGGTAGCCCTGACGAATTGTTAGACGTGGCTATCGGTTCCGTACTGATATTTGTTCTATTGACAATATCCCTATTGCATCAGAGGAATCTTCTAGATAGGATCTTCATCGCTATTGACTGGTTTGTCTTCCCGATGTTGCTTGCTCGTCTAGTAGCTGTTGCGTTGGGAGGGGCACTGCCCCCCCCACTGGGGGTGGATCCGTTTGATGGTAGTCAATTAGACTGGACTGGGCCCTGGTTGCTTCTGGAAGCCATTCTAGTTCTATGTGTGTTGGTTGGTTATTGGGCAGAAGAGAAAAGAGAGTCTTTTGGGATGGAGAGGGAGTCAAGTGGATTTGGAATTGGTTCTCGTAGCTTGGCTATTGTGATGTTGTCTTTCGGACCTGCAGGTTTTCTTGCTGCTTCTAGTGCCTCCATTCGCAGTATTAGGAATTCTCAGCCTTCTGGCCTTGGGATTGCTCTTCCTGCACTGGTCGTATCTTGTTTCTCTTTGGCGGTCTGGAATGATTCTCTCCTCGATTGGTTTGGAGAGATATTGCTGATAATTGGGGCAGGAGCGATGTTTGCATGTGCACTTACCGTTCCTCTAAATCTTCAGAAGTGGACCATTACGCTAGCTATTGATGGGCATCTGTTCGTGATTTCTGGCGCGATAATACTGGGAATGGTAGGTGGTTTCGAGCTCCCTCTACTTCTGATTCTGATGTCGACAACAGTATGGGTAATTGGAATTCTACAAATTAGGAAGGCACTGAGGATTTGGGGTCTATTTGATTTGTTATTAGCTCTTCTCTGCTCGTTAGTATTTGCTTCCATGGGGCTTGATCAATACGACATATTGTTGGGGATGACTGCACTGGCCTTAGAGCTAGGGATTATTGCTTGGCTTGGATTATCAAACCAAGCTGAACTAAGTAAGGACTAGTCCTGAAGTGCCAACGTTGATGACGGTCGGGCAATTCTACAGTCTCGTGACGAGGTCGTGGATATCCGACACCCCTGACGAGGTAGAGCATCCCCCCATACCTCTGGGGCTAAACAAGATGGCCGTACCAAGGGCCGCTCTGGTACTTTCGATAATCACGGGATTGAGTCTATTGTTGTCCACAATCTGGGTTGGACTTGAGGCAAGAGATTTCATGGAGGAGATTGAGGCATCATTCGGAACAACCGACATTGAAATTCTGAAGGAAGATGGTCGTTGGCTATGGGAAGTTAGTTTGCTATATGATACATGTTCCCCTAGGGAAGATGACTGGGAGTGGCCGATTTCTC
>Ga0066851_10000661_pt1 | contig 17006 bp, 31 predicted proteins | sample ETNtaG_7_FD_65493 | JGI IMG/M metagenome (GOLD analysis project Ga0066851, IMG submission 65493) | Marine microbial and viral communities from oxygen minimum zone, Eastern Pacific Ocean - ETNP201406SV65 | ecosystem: Environmental > Aquatic > Marine > Oceanic | place: Pacific Ocean: Eastern... | reverse complement strand
TTAAATAGTCGCCTAAAATAAAAAATAAATTTCTTGACATATTATATAAATCTATGCTAGGGATAGGGCGGTTATTAGACCAAGCTCCCGCTGTCGCTCAGGACCCCTCCGCGCGTAAACCTTTTGGGAATTTTGAGATTTGTAAAAAGACGCAGATAGCGCATCATAATGATGCTCTTAAAAATTTTTCTTGACAAGGAGGTGATAAATACGTTATAATTACACTATGAAAAATCAAATTGCAGTAAAAATGAGTCCAGAGGGATTAGAAGTCGCAAACACTTATCTAGAACTTGGTTCGGTAAGTGAGGTATGCACTGCGCTCGCACTAGACGAGAACACAGTTAGCGAATATCTTAATAAACGAGAAATAAAACAGTACATTGACCAAGTGTACTTAGATACTGGTTACAGAAACCGATTTAAACTCGCTAGCGCCCTTGATAATATAATTGAAGAAAAATTAGCAGAAGCTGAAGAAAGTCAGATGTATACTAATAAAGACGTTGCTGACCTACTGCAGATGGCACATAAGATGCGAATGGACGAAATAAAGGCTATGGCCGAGATGGAGAAGGCGAAAACAGCGCCTATTAAGCAACAAGCCAACATTCAGATAAATGAATTACCTTTTGGTCAAGGTAACTATGGCAAACTAATGGAGAAACTGATCGGCGATAAAGACTAAAGAGGTTTTTATGTTAAAATGGTTTCACGAACTAATGAAATCTGGTCGTATACCAAAAGTAATACGACTAGTACAACTACAGGATAAAAATGGCACAGATTTGGCATGAGTACTCGAGAGATAATAGAAAAGCAATCATAAAGAGAAATACTAAAGGGTTTTTTGTTAACTTATATGAAGATGACACTAAACTTCAAAAAAGAAAGGTTTACGAACACTCCGAACGCTATGCTGAAAACGTCGCTGAGAATTGGGTTGATTATATTATCCCAAGTCCTAGCGGGTAAATACCATGGAACGTATACGTCCCATCAAGTATAGACCTGATTGGAGTCAGATTGATTTACGTAATTTAAAAAAATATTTTACGCAATTTAAGTTGACTCCAGAAGATGTACGAAAGAGTAATCCTTGGGCAAGTCAAGAAGAAATTGACGAATGGGTTACAAAAAGTGACAGATGGTCACATTATAAACAAGCCCGATTTAGCCCCAAGAGTCCCCTTCCTAGAGGACTAGAAGAAGTTAATACGCTACTCGGATATGGAGTAGCAAATAGTATAAACTTAATGTTGTTACCAGCAGGTCAAGAAATTCCTGACCATGCCGATATAATTAGAAAGTGTGGAATAAATTTTAGTAAACAGATGGGAGCCCCTATAATTGTGGAAGATATAGAATACAATTTTGACAGATTTGTATTTGACAGTACGGTTAAACATAGCGTACCCGTACATACCCGAGATAGAATTACTTTACAAGTAGCTTTCTATGATAACGAATATTCGGATATACTTAACAGATTACAGAAAGATGGTTGGGTGTAGTCAGTTACAATTTACTGTCGAGTGGGATAAAATTCCTGTAAATGACATATTGAAAAATATGACGCCTATGACGGATACTTTAACCGGAGGCTTCGGAGAATACTCTAAAGCTTATGAAAGACTTGGGAGTGATCCTAAAGAGCAAGCGAAATTATTTGATAATTGGTATGTCTTAAAAGGACAACATTTATGGAGGTCTGATAACCTTGGCAACTATGACCCAACAGGTTATATTGAAAATCTCGCAAAAAATATCGCGAAACCGCTGAAACCATTGGTAAGGATTTATTTGTTAAAAGCGGGGAATGAGTTGAAACCTCATATTGATTTTAAAACGAAGTCATGTATGAACTTTGTTTATAATCGGGTATTCTCACCCATTACGGTTGAGAATGTTGATTATTTATATGGGCAGTTTCTACTTGACACTACAAGGATGCACGGTGTAAAGGCGTGTACAGAAGATAGGTTTATAATTAGCTTTTCATTTGGAGAAAGCTATGAAGAAGTAAGGAGCAAATGTGGCATACTCAAAAGAAGTAGTTGAAAGATTTGAAAATGTATTGAATAACCCAGACAAGTATGCTGTGGGTAGATTTGATCCAAAAGACCCTATGGTTGCAAGTGGCATGGTAGGAGCACCTGCGTGTGGAGACGTAATGAAACTAGACCTAAAGCTAGACGATGACGATAGAATACTAGATGTCAAGTTTAAGACTTATGGTTGTGGAAGTGCGATAGCGTCCTCTACTATGTTTGTAGAAATGTTAATCGGAAAAACACTAGAAGAAGCGAAACTAATTGAAGACAAAGAAATAGCAAAAGCCCTTGATTTGCCGCCAATTAAGATTCATTGCAGTATATTGGCAGAGAGTGCTATAGCAAAGGCAATTGAAGATTGGGAACAGAAGAAAGAGCATAGCCAACATAATTATATGAATAGGGATTATGAACTAAGAGATCCTGAGGAGATATATGATTTATGATTGAAGTAACGGACGAAGCATATGAAAAGTTATTGGAACGATCCGAATCCCATGGTGGAGTACGCATTGCGCTTAAGCCAGGTGGTTGTGCTGGGTTCGAGTATAGCTTTGCTTATTTGGACGATACTATTCAGTTGGACGATTATATCCTTGACTTTGTTAAGTTCAAGATCGCTATAGATAGATTAAGTTTACCCATGATTGATGGGGCAACATTAGATTGGAAAGTAGAGGGAATCAATGAAGAATTTACTTTTCGTAACCCTAACGAACGAAACAGATGTGGATGTGGCGTTAGTGCAGTATTCTAATGGACGTCTTCAAGTTAATTGCAGAGGTAGGAGCGCCAATAGCAGGAGCTTTAGTAATGCTCTGGTTTTTGTTCATAATAATGAAACAAAAAATCGAGGATACAGTAAATAAAGTTAAACTATTAGAAAGCTTCGCAAAATCATTAACTACAAGAGTAAAGACAATTAACAACGATGTCATAAAGCTAGATACTGCAGTAAGTGCAGCACTAGGATTAAAACCAGATTTAGATAGAATTGCCAGAGCAGAGAATTTTGTTGAAGATGGCACTATTGATGTACGGAGGGATTAGATGGGAAATGTAGCGCAACTAATCGCCGAATTTGGTTTCCCAATCGTGATGATGGTATCACTTGGGTACTTTGTTTATTACATATGGAATGCAATCCAAACTGTAATAAATCCAGCGGTCGGAAGCCAGCATATGGCTCTGATTAAATTGATTGATCAAGTAAGAATGCTTGATAATGATATTATTCGTCTACAAGAGAAGATAGACACGGTGCTACAGATAAAAGAAAATGAAATACTTAATAGGAGTAATGAGTCTACTACTAGTAAACCTAGCAGTAGCAGATGAAATAGTACAAGGCTTTAAAAATCCTTCCTTTAGTGGAATAGGCACTTCCGCGCATTATCTTACTATCGAAAACCAAGAGAAATCTCGTAGGGATAAGATACAAGATGATATCGAATCGGCACTAAAAGCTGCACAGCGAGCCGAAGAAAATACTACACTTGCAAAATTTATAAGAAACCTCGAATCAAGAATATTTGCCCAGTTATCTAAGCAATTAGTAGATAACATGTTCGGCAATGAAGAGGCTTCCTCATTCGGTTCCTTCATGCTAGAAGGAAACAACATCACATATCAAAGAACAGAAAGCTGTACTGAAGATGGTGTCTGCACAGACATTATCAGACTGACAATTACCGCGGAGGACGGAAGTACTACCACAATAGACATTCCGATAGGCACCGGAGGCTTCTAGTGAGGTTTTTAGGAGTCATTGCCTTATTGCTAGTTACAGGCTGCGCGTCTGTACCTATGCCCAATGACAGTTGTACTACAAGAATTGCCAAAGAATTTGGTGAATGTATAGAACAACCTGAAATAATTCAATTACCTACTTATGAACAGCTTTTAAACTTCCCACCAGCAGAAAAGATGCCGGTGGTGGCAGTTTACAACTTCAAAGACCTTACTGGTCAAAGAAAGCGTAGAGACAGCTTAGCAGACTTCAGTACTGCAGTTACACAAGGCTCTACCGAATTACTAATCGACGCACTAAAAACTGCCGCAGGCGGTAAGTGGTTTCGTGTGGTCGAAAGAAATGGAATTGACCATTTAGTACGAGAAAGACAGATTGTTAGAAGTACTAGAGAGGACAATGAAGAAACAAAAGATAAAGGAATTCAGCCCTTACTATTCGCAGGAATTATATTTGAAGGTGGTATCATAGGATATGACACTAATATAGAAAGCGGTGGTAGAGGTGCAAGAACATTAGGAGTAGGAGCACAACAATCTTATAGAAGAGATGTGGTTACTGTAAGCTTACGTGGAATTAGTACTCTTACAGGAGAAATACTACTTAATGTTCAAACGAAAAAGACTATACTATCAGTTGGTGGAGGATTCGACGTATTTAAGTTTGTCGACATGGACACTCAACTAATAGAAATAGAAGACGGAGTTGCAGAGAACGAAAGCGTTACTGTTGCGACCCGTGCAGCTATAGAGGCTGCAGTAGTCGCCGTCATTATTCAAGGCGACGAAAGGGGTTACTGGAATATCCAGGAACCAAAGGGAGATGAAAGTGAAGAAATTAAATAGCATACTATTCGTTTTATTACTTTCTGCTGGAACTGTGTTCGCTTCTTCTTCTGATAACGAGATTTTTCTCGAACAGGAAGGAGACACACTTGTATTAACAATTGACCAAGTTGGTTATGGTAACAAATTCTGTGGAACTATATCTAGTGGCGCTTGTGCTACTGATATGATAATCACAGGTAGTAACATAACTTTTAATTTGGACCAGCTAGGTAATGGAAACCAACTATTCGGCCCAATCATATTGGATAGTTCTGCTATAGATATGAAGTTCACAGGAGATAGCAATATCTTTGATTGGAACATTGGCGCATCAGGTTCTGCTGATAGTCTAGATTTAGATTTAGAAATTACAGGGGATTCAAACGAATGGGATTTTGATTTAGGCGGTGCTGCATCGTCAGAAAGCTTAAATTATGATTTAACTATTACTACTGGTAATACAAATATCTTTACACAGGTATTTGATTCTGATAATAACAAGTGGGAATTAGAACTCGTAGGTGACGGTAATGATTTTAATACGCAACAAAAGGACGCCGATCAAATCTTGATTATAGAGCATGACGGTGATGATGGCAATTTTGACATCGTTCAATCCTCAGGTACTTGTCCACAAGGTGTAACATCTTGTTCAGGTATTATAGACATGGAGATTGATTCTGACGATGCAGTTGTTACAATTAACCAGAAAGATACTAGCGATTAGTTTATTTATTCCTGCTTTGGCTTTTGCTTCAGATATAGGCAATATATTTGAACAAACTGGGGTAGGCAACATCAAAAGACAGACCGATACGTTCGATGCTTCGGTTGGTGATGGCATACTATTGTATGACACACTAAATACAGGTAACGGACGTGTCGCTGTCAACTTTTTAGATGACTCCAATTTAAGATTGACAGAACATTCAAAAGTTTTAATTGATGAAGTAATCTATGACCCTGACCCTTCTAAGTCTAAGATGGTTATGAAGTTTGCAATGGGAACAGCCCGTTTCACTTCAGGAAAACTTGGACTAGTTAATAAAGCCAATATCGATATACAAACGCCTACAGCGAGTATTGGTATAAGAGGCACAGATTTTACAACAACTATAGATGAACTAGGCAGAAGCTTAGTAATTCTACTTCCAGATGCAAATGGAAACGCATCAGGAGAAATAACAGTTACTAACGAAGCTGGAACAGTAACTTTAGATCAAGCTTACCAAGCAACGATGGTAAGTACTATCGCATCTATGCCAGCTAGGCCTGTAACAATAACCAACATTACTGTTGGAATGATAGATAACATGTTCATTGTCAGCGCACCGACAGAAATTCAACAGGTTGTTGATGAACAAAACAACGAAAATAGTTCAAGCAATATTCTAGCGGCTGATTTTCTAGAGTTTAATGAGCTAGAGACAGACTACTTAGATGATAATGAACTAGAGTACACAGAATTAGATAGAGATCTCTTAGATGTAGATTTTTTACAAGATTTATTACAGATTATAGAAGAAGCAGACCTACTTAGTAGAAAGAAAAGTACAGGAGGTTTTGGCTCTGCGGACATTGTAGGAACAGTACCAGGTTTTGATAAGGATACTCAATATCAAACGATAATAGAAGATAGCGGAAAAATTTGGTTCTATAGAGAAGTAACAGGAATCATCAGTATAAGACTAAGAGCAGACGCAAATGCTACAATCAATACTTTGACTGATGAAAAAGAAAGTTTGATTACTGTCGGAGACGGCGAATCAATAAGTATAATAATAAGGCAAACAAACTAATGAGTGAAGACACAATTATAAATTTACTTGCAGGCGGCACATTACTACTTGCAGTCGTATTAAGTATTCTAATTAAAAATACTAAAGCACATAAAGTATTAACTTTTATATTCTATCCGTTAATAAAATTAAAAGAATGGCTAGACCCAGATTATTGGGCAAATCGTATTGGGGAGAAAAGCGGAGCCTATGATAGAGCTAGAGCCTATGGTAAAAAGAAAAAGCCTTGGTATATCAAACTCACTTTAATACTAGTCATTATAGCACTATTCTTCTTTATGGCAGAATTACAAGCTGGGGATAACCATATACATGTTGACCAAGTCGGTAACGGCGGTGACGATATAACCCTTACTATAGATCAAATAGGCCATAATAATGAAGTAGACTTTTCTTTTGCACATAGTGATAATACTATTATATTAAAACAATATGGTGCTGGAAACAAGGTATCTTGGGTTCCTTATTGGGGCTCAGGTAAATCATGGGGTGGTGATATTGATGGCACAGGAAATAATCTAAATATAGAACAACACGATGGTGCTACTTACGGAGGTCACGTTTGGGGAAATGATAATGATGTAGATATTTATCAAAATGGTACTCATACACACTACCTAGATATTCATACAGACGATGTAGACCACGATATTAGACAAGAAGATGGCGGCAGTAGTTATTCTCATGTATGGTATTATGGAACTCAAGACGGTTCAGTAGCAAACATAGAACAAAAGGGTGGAGGCAGTCATAATGCTAGTATAACTTTACAAGGCAGTCGTCCTACTACTTTAAATCTTATACAAGATAGCTCTAGTAATCAGACTTATACACTTACACAAAACTGTGTAACCGTTGGTGGCTGTACAGTAACAGTAACCCAAGAATAATGTTAAAGATACTACTAGCCACTATATTATTATTAGCAGCAGGGAGCTGTGAAATGCTTCAAGCAAAATCTAAAGATTGGTCAGAGTATGACCAAAAACTTTGGAAATCATATCTAACATTATCTGCAATCGACACATATCAAGCATTCGTAATGATAGATTGTCAGAAACAACCACATTGTCCTATCGTTGAAAGAAATCCATTATTAGGAAAAAGACCCAAAAAAGGAGAAGTAGTTGCTCTTAAAATCGTGGGTAATCTAATCATATATCAAATGTTAGAACAATCTCCAAATCAGAGAACTAAAGCTTTGAGATGGTTAAACGGTGTTCAAGGTTTAGTTGTTACCCATAACGGTTTCTATTATTACAAAAGGTTTTAAAATGAAAATCAATTTACTACTAGCAGCTGCTCTCGCAGCTCTTTTTATCTGGAATCCTTATCCCTTTCAAATCCTAGAACTTAAATCTCTAGACGCTTTAATTATGAGTCGAGATACTGTACAAGACGAAGCAATATTACTCGTAGATATAGATGAAGAACTAGTAAAAGCTTATGGAGGTTACCCTTTACCTAGAAATTTTTACTCCCAAGCAATAAAAAGAACACAAGGAGTACCTGGAATTACCGTAGCTTTTCCAGATAAAGATATACACGGCTACGATACAGAATTTCAAATGACACTCAATCAGTTTCCTACTGTTTTATCCTTTATAGGTAGCACGCAAACTTTTGAGCAAGGCCCACACGTCGGTACGGCGCAGTTGGGCAATGGAAATCCATCAGAATGGCTATACAATTACCCAGGAATTTTAAGATCAGAACTAAACAGTTACGGAGTAGGGCTAATAAGCACAAATCCAGAGCTAGACGGAGTCGTAAGAAGGCTTCCTCTCGTAATCGCAAGCGAAAATAAGATATATCCGAGTTTTTCACTAGAGATGTTGAGACTAGCAGTTGGAGACCCAAGCTACCAAATAAAAACAGAAGAGACTGGAGTCGAGTGGGTACGTATACCAGCGTATGGTAAGCTTCCTACTAACGAAAACGGACTAGTCTTTGCAAATTGGAACACAAAGTTTCATAGACAAACAGCTTCAGAGTTCATGAGAGAGCCAATCCCGGCACCATTTGTAATATTTGGTGTGACTGCAGAGGGAGTGGCTCCCCTTGTGGCAACTCCAGGCGGACCAAAGTATCCCCATGAAGTTCAAGCAACTGTACTTAATACTTTAATTAGTGGAACACCACTTTCACAGCCTTCTTGGAGCTTTTTAGCAGAACTAGGCACACTACTTATCGGAATGGTACTTATTATGCTCGTAGCTAGTAACATATATCTTAGCTTACCCGTCATTTTATCACTATTAGGAGGACTTGGTTACACTTCTTGGAAGCTTGTTGAATCTTCCTACTTGTTTGACGTTTCTGGCACGCTAGTTATCCTGTTTTTATTCTGGAGTATTGTACAATTCCGTAGTTTTATTACTCAATACTTGTTGAGATTACAGATCAAACAACAATTTGGGACCTATGTTAGTCCTCACCAGGTTGAAGCACTCCAAAAAGACCCATCATTACTGAGATTGGGTGGGTCGACGAAACAACTAACTTTCTTATTTTCTGATATTCGGGGATTTACCCCAATCTCGGAATTTTACCAGTCGGATCCACAAAAATTAGTGGAACTGGTTAATCGATTTTTAACGAATCAGAGTGACATCATTATGAAACATGAGGGAACTATTGATAAGTACATGGGGGATTGCATTATGGCCTTTTGGAATGCTCCCTTAGATGTGGAAGACCACGCAAGAAAGGCTACAGCAGCAGCTCTTGAAATGAGAGAAGCTCTTGAGGAGTTGAATAATGCACTCAGGAATGAAGAAAGCCCTGAAATCCATACTGGAGTCGGAATCAATACAGGACCGTGTGTTGTCGGTAATATGGGTAGTGATAGTCGTTTTGATTATAGTGTTCTCGGGGACGCTGTTAATCTCGCTGCTCGCCTAGAGAGCAGTTGTAAAGAGTATGACACGGATTTAATAATAAGTGAACATAGTATGGTGGAGGGTTATGTATATGACTTTATAGACGAGGTTATTGTAAAAGGAAAATCTGAACCTGTCAAAATTTATACCATACAAAAATAATGCTTGACAAGAACCTAGATTTTTGGTATAATTTAAATTGTGTACAAATCTACACAGAGCAATCTTGGGGAAGCTAAATGAATACTGAAGAAGTAGCGTCAAAGCTAAGCAAACATGAAGCAATATGCGCCGAACGTTGGAAAACCGTATTCAATCAGCTTCAATCGATTGAAGAAAGGTCTGCCAAGCGCTTTGACGGTGTTGATGAATCAATAACACGTATAGAAACAATACTAATCGGAGCCGCAGGCGCGGCAATTGTAACAATGGGTGGCATAATACTTGCCATGCTAAACCTACATTAGGAGAAATTATGGAAGAATTATATGACAAGAAAGATGTGACTAAGTCACCAAAGGTAAAGGCACCTTCTAAGAAGAAGCCTGAATTATCTGAATTACCTGAAGGTTGGGGTTACTATGTAAAGAGAGGGGCTCATTGCCTCTTAGACCCTAACGGCAAGCAAAGTAAACATGCTTCTAAAGAAGCAGCGATGGAGTTTGCTAATGGATAAAAAAATTACAAAAGAAGTAGAAGTAGAAGTTGAAGTTGAGGAAGTTGTTGAAAAACGCGACATCAGAAAAAACTTACTACTAGCTAGAAAGAAACAGCTTCAACGTAAGAAAAGAGGATATGGTAAATTACCTGCCTCTCTAAGACGATAAGCAAGGCGAGGTAAAAGGAGAAAGTAAAATGTTAGCATTTTCACCGGGACAAGCAGTTATTGCTTTGCCCACCACAAAAGAAACAGCTGTTACATGTGGAGACAGATTAACATATGTACGAATCGTAAATGAATCGGCAAATGTAGAAACTGTATACTATTGTAGTAGCGGAGACACCCCTGTGTTAATAGGATCAACCCGATTAACTGCAGGAGAGTCAATGATTTTATGGAAACGTAGACAGTTTCATAAAATCTATGCTTCTAGCGCTGATGTTAAGGCAACTGGCGGAATGGCCAGACCTGTTGCATTAGGGCCTAATAAGTAAGCAAAAGCGGAGGACATAGTCCTTCTGGGAGATGAAGAATGTTTGAATTGATAAAAGTACTGTGGGGACTAATACAAGTGTTACCTATACTTATCACGGTTTGTTCAGCTGTAGTTGCTATGACTGATACACCTATGGACGATAAGTTATGGGCAAAAGCTTATAAATGGATCGACAGATTTGCATTAAACATTGGAAAGGCGAAAGATAGAAACCCTCTACTTGATTAACTTAAGGAGGCTGTTATGCAAACAGCTGAACAAAGAAAACTAGAAGAGAAACTATCTTTACCACCTATGATATTCGCGATTGAGAAGGCTACTGCGATACTCATATTTAAGCAACGTGAAAAGTTGCACCGCCTTCTCACAACCAAGGAGTTGACGGCACTTCCTCGGGGTAAAGACCGTGAGGTGTTGCTCTCAGCAATATTAGGGAGAAAATAATGAAAAAGCTACTAGCAGTTGCACTTATGATGTTCACACTACCTTCTTTCGCAGGAGTGAGTGGAGATGTTGGAGTGTATAGTGACTATTTATTTAGAGGTGAATCTCAATCTATGGGGAATAGATCCGCACAGGGTTGGATGCAGCTTGATTATAAAGGAGCGTACGGAGGCGTATGGCTCGGCGAAGTAGAGGGTATTGGTGACGCAAGTTATGAATACGATTTATACGCAGGTTACTTCTTAGAAGTAAACGATAAGTGGTGGTTTGATGGTGGAGTAATCCAGTATCGCTACGACGATAAAGCAATAGACCATACAGAAGAATGGTTTGTTGGAGTTGGTAATGATTGGATAGATATGTATCAATATACAGATATGGACGATAGAGAAAACAACTATAGAGAAGTTAATTTAAAAATGCCTCTAGTTAAAGTTGTTGATTTATCAGTAAGACATGGTATAAGATATGACGATTCTACTTACCAGATGTTCACAGTTTCAAAAACTACGGATAAAGGTTGGGTATTAGGAATGGAAGTTCTTGACTCAGCTAGAGACGGAGAGTTTATGGACAGTGCAGCGTTCTTTGTAAAGAAGAACTTTTAAATTATGCCCGTTCGTAAAACGAATAAGGGGTGGAAAATTAAAAATACTCCTGGAACGTCAAAAAGCAAGAAAGCGGCTAAGCGCCGCCTTCGAGCAATTAAATGGCGTCAAGGGAAAGCTCGCAAGAGACGGAGAAATCAATGAGATTTAAATTAGAAGGAGCGCAAATTGCGGCTCCAACTACTACCGGCACAGCATCAACAGTTGAGAATGGTATCGAAGTATCTATGTACAATAATAGTACTACAGCATACTTAGTAACAGTCGTAACTGCAGCAAGTGGTTCAGTAGTCGGAACAATTACTTTAGGTGGCGGAGAAAGAGAAGTTATCGTAAAAGATAGAGCTCACGCAATATTCGCAGCAAATGCTGCTATTCTGCTTACCTCAATCAACACTAGAGTATAACCAAACGGAGAAAACATGAAAGTAGTAGATGGACGACATTTATGGCTACAAGAAAGTATAGTAAATGCCAGTGCCTTTACGGCCGCCATAAATATGGTAGAAGACAAAAGAGCACTATCTAAAAAAGAGCAAGATATGAAAAATGTTGCGCTCGCTTTCATGTACCTCTATAACGTAGTAGAGGAACAGGGCTTTTTAGATGAAGTAGAATCCTTTTTTAACAATGAAACGATTCACTAATGCTTGAGATATCTAGAACAGACATAGTCACCGAAAGTTTAATGAGTTTTGATGAACGCAGATTCATTAAGCTTCCCATCGAAGGCTACATGGACTTATTGGGTATTCAACCTAATAGCACACAAGTAGCAATCATCAATTCAATCAATAATCCGAAGTATCGTTTTGTTACTGCGGCAGTTTCACGTAGGCAAGGAAAAACATATATTGCAAATGTAATAGGGCAACTCGTGTGTCTAGTACCAGGTACTAATGTTTTACTTATGTCACCAAACTATTCACTTTCGCAGATATCATTCGACCTTCAAAGAACACTAATCAAACATTTTGATTTGGAGGTAATAAAAGATAATGCAAAAGATAAAGTTATCGAGCTTTCGAACCATTCTACGATCCGTATGGGATCGGTTAATCAAGTGGATTCGGTCGTTGGTAGGTCCTACGATCTTATCATCTTCGACGAAGCCGCACTCGTGGATGGAAGGGACGCTTTCAACGTCGCACTACGACCAACACTAGATAAAGAAAACTCAAAAGCAATTTTTATATCTACTCCTAGGGGTAGAAACAATTGGTTTGCAGAATTTTGGCATAGAGGCTTTTCAGGAGAGTTTCCTGAATGGGCTTCTGTCAAAGCAACCTACCACGAAAACCCACGTATCTCTGATGAGGATATAGCAGAAGCACGGAAAACCATGTCTGAATCTGAATTCAATCAAGAGTATATGGCAGACTTCAATGTATTTGAAGGTCAAGTATGGGGATTTAATTTGGAGAAATGTCAACAAGATTTAACAGAACTTGACACTTCTAAAATGGATGTATTCGCAGGAATGGACGTAGGTTACAAAGACCCTACAGCTTTCTGTGTAATAGGTTATGATTGGGACGCTCAGAAATACTACTTATTAGATGAGTATCTCAACGCAGAAAGAACTACAGAACAACACGCAATAGAAATATCGAGACTAATTACAAAATGGGATATAGATTACATTTACATTGATTCGGCCGCTCAACAAACAAGATTTGACTTTGCACAAAACTATGATATTAGTACTATTAACGCAAAGAAATCTGTTCTAGACGGGATAGGTCATGTGGCAGCGATTTGTGATAATGATAGACTTATAGTAGACCAAAAATGTCACGAAAGTCTAAGTTCACTTGATCAGTACCAGTGGGATCCGAATCCGAATTTACTAAGGGAAAAACCAAAACATAACTATGCTTCTCATATGGCAGATGCATTACGGTATGCGTTGTACTCGTTCGAAACAAGTGCCACTAGCTTCTAGCTACCACCGCACAAAAATAGTTCTTGACAACAGTGCCAAAAGATAGTATAATTTAATGAATGGAATAAGTTATGGAACTAAAAAGAGATCTAGTTAAATATGTTCGGGATAAGGCTAAGTCGAAATACAATAAAGGGACGGAATGCTTTATCTGTGGAACAACAGAGAATCTGGACTTTCATCATTTCCACGGTCTAACAGAGTTGTTAGAGATTTGGCTGAGAAAGAATAAGATAAAAATAGCTGATGCAGAAGATATTTTAAGTGTCCGCGAACAGTTTATTAACAAACACAACAAAGAAATTTACGAAGCTGCTGTTACATTATGTCACGAACATCATATGAAACTTCACTCCATCTACGGCAAACGCCCACGAGTAGTAACAGCAAGAAAACAAGAGAGATGGGTGGGTATACAGAGAGACAAATATGGCATGGTATGACAGAATATTAGGAAGAACCTCACCAAGTGAGGAATACGAGAAGTTAAACCCTTCTCAGCCCTATATTGCAGGAGAAGAAGGCGGGTCTTTAAGTACTCGTGAAGTTGTTACCAACTATAGAAATGCTTACGAACAATTAGAAGTAGTAAACCGCGCAGTTAACATGATAGTGGACGACGCAGCGGATATACCGTTTGATGTTGGTGAGCAATTAAAAGGAACAAATAATATCGTCAAGAACATGAGACGAAGTAAGCTCGAAATACTACTTAATAGAGAGCCTAATCCTTTTCAAGATGTCAGCGCATTTAAAAGAAACTTAATTACCGACTTACTAATAGATGGTAATATTTTTGTGTATTTTGATGGAGCGCATCTTTATCATTTACCAGCAGACAAAGTTACGATAGAAACCGATGAAAACACATATATTGAAAAATTTGTGTTTGACAACGGAGTTGAGTATAGTCCAAAAGAAATTATACATATTAAAGAAAACAGTTTTAACTCTATTTATAGAGGAGTTCCTAGACTGAAGCCAGCATGGAGAACCATGCAGTTACTTGGAAGTATGAGAAGATTCCAAGATAACTTCTTCAAGAACGGAGCAGTACCAGGTTTAGTACTTAAGTCCCCAAACACACTCTCTGAGAAAATCAAAGAGAGAATGTTACAGGCTTGGGTAGCTAGATATAACCCACAATCAGGAGGTCGTAGACCATTATTCCTAGATGGTGGATTAGAAGTGGAAAACCTAACAGAAGTAAACTTCCAAAACTTAGACTTTCAAGAAGGCATAAAAACTAATGAAAGAATAATTTTAGAAGCAATGGGTGTACCACCAATTTTATTGGACGGTGGGAATAATGCTAACATTAGACCAAATCATCGTCTGTACTATTTAGAAACCATACTACCTATCATTAGAAAGATGGGGTATGCTTTCGAGAGGTTCTTCGGTTTTAAACTAAATGAAGATGTGAGCGAAGTGCCCGCTCTTCAGCCTGAGTTAAGAGATCAGGCAAACTACTACGCCACACTTGTAAACACGGGAATATTAACACCGAATGAAGCAAGGGAGGCGTTGAGACTTGAGACGATTGACGGATTTGATCAACCGCGAGTTCCTGCAAATATTGCAGGGTCAGCCGCAAATCCAGAGCAAGGTGGAAGGCCAGAGGAAAACGAAGACACCCCACCCGCAGAGGAATAATTATGACAAAACATATGATGCTAAGGGCTTTATCAGAGTACATGCAAGCAAAAGGCGTGGATACTGTAAGCCTATCAGATTATAAAGCGGACGAGAAAGCTCCTGTAAGGGACTATCTTCTAAGAAGAAAGTTTGGTTCCTGGAACAGGGTTTTAGCAGCCGCTAGATTTAGATTTCCAATAGAAGTCGCACCAGTCGTAGAGACTCCAGCACCTAAGCCCAAAAAGGCTAAGGTCGAGAAGGAGGATTAACTATGTCTGACAAGATTTTTCATTGGACAAATTCTTTCAAAATGTTATCAGAAGATGATGATGGCGGACTAGATATCAAAGGATCAGCTAGTACGGACGCATTGGATCGTGCTGGAGATATTATTGAAAGTAACGCATGGACAAAAGGTGGATTGGAAAATTTCAAAAACAATCCAGTTATATTGTTTAACCACAACTATGACAGACCTATTGGTCGTGCAAAAGAAATAGGAGTCACAGAAAACGGACTAGAGCTTACTGCTCGTATATCCAAATCTGCTGGCGAAATTAAAGATCTTATTAAAGATGGCGTTCTTGGAGCTTTTTCTGTCGGTTTCAAAGTCAAGGACGCTGATTATATATCAGAAACCGATGGATATAAGATAAAGGACGCTGAACTATTTGAAGTGTCTGTTGTTTCGGTTCCTTGTAACCAAAGCGCAGTCTTCTCTCTAGCAAAATCATTTGATAGTATGGAAGAGTACGATCAGTTCAAAAAAGACTTTATTCAAGAGACTTCCTCAATCGACGCTAACGCAAAGATTGAGCAGTCAAGCGAGGCAAAAGCCGACAAAACGGAGACAAAAATGTCAGAAGAAAATAAAACTCCTGAAGTAAGCCCTGAGTTCGACCTTGAAGCATTTGCAAAGCAAGTGGCAGATCAAACTGCAACTAGCATTGCTATGAAACAAGCCGAGCAAAAAGCTAAAGACGAAGCAGAAGCTACAGCGAAAGCTGAAGTAGAAGCATCTGAAAAAGCTGAATTGGACGCTGAACAGGAAAAACAGAAAGTAGTTGTTAAGTCAAGTATTTCTGGAGCTGAGAAGTTAATCAATGACGTTGCCGCTAAGGTTGAAGAAAGACAAGGAGACTTAGAGTCTGTTGTTAAAGAACTTCAATCTGAACTATCCGAAAAATCTGAAGAGATTCAAGCTATGCGCGAATCAAAAAGAATTTTTGCAGATAGAGGAAAAGGCGACTGGAAAGAAGCTTTCGAAGGCGACATTGTAGATGCTAAAATCTTAGGATTAGCAACTGGTCGAGGATTTGACACTCCTTACGCTAAAAGCGTAATGGAAAAAGTAAACGCACACTCAGGTGTAGGCGTTTCAAGTGCAGACTTTGAACAAGTTGTTTCTACAAATGTTGAAAGAGATATTCAAAATGAGCTAGTATTAGCTCCTTTGTTTAGAGAAATTCAAATGAATTCCGCTAACATGATTATCCCTATCCTTCCAGATTCTGGATATGCTGAATTTGCAACAGCACAAACAGCCAGTGGAACATCTCCACATGGTAACTTAGCACAGACAGGCGATACCTATGGTTCACCTTTCGGTGGTATTGATTTGGCAGAGAAAACTCTATCAACTCACAAACTTATTTCACAATCTTACTTAGGTAATGAAACTGAAGAAGATGCAATTATGCCAATACTTCCTTTAATTAGGGAATCAATTGTTAGATCACATGCAAAAGGTATCGAAAATGCACTATTACTTGGTAATCAAGGCGATGGTGTTTATACATCAGGTACTTTTGATGGTCTTATCAAAATGGCATCTGCAGATAGTGATGAAACACAATCTACAACTGCAGTAGCTACAGATACTGTAACTGCAGCAGACTTGCT